>JAABUQ010000197.1_pt1 | contig 133370 bp, 97 predicted proteins | sample 5560001 | NCBI WGS metagenome assembly JAABUQ01 (sample SAMN10711888, study PRJNA513371) | rock metagenome | isolation source: Antarctica rocks | place: Antarctica: Victoria Land, Finger Mt nord | collected 2015-12-18
TGCGTCGCGATCCAGGGCGGACAGGTCGGTTGCGTTCATAAAGACCAACGTAAGCGTGACGCTCAACCAGGGCAAGAGGGGCGCTAATCAGTTACCCTCTCGATGACGGCCTCGGGCCGGGCATTCAGCGTCGGCGCCAGGCCGAGCGCCGCCAGGCAGAAGGACGCGATGTGGTCGGTCAGGAAATCGACGTCGAGCCGGGCGTAGGCCTCCTCGCCCAGGAGCCGGACCGAGATCGGCCTGGCGAACTTGTAGTGCAGGCACTGGCCGACCACGCTGAACGCCAGCGCGTGGAGCCGGCGCTCCTCGAGCCCCGGGCAGAGCGCCCGGAGCAGGCCGAGCAGGCGGTCGAAGTGGGGCCGGATCGCCTCGCGGACCAGCGAGTCGGACGCCGAGGTCGGCTCCAGCGGCTCGCGGATCATCAGGGCATCGTGCCAGCTCCGCGCCCGCCCGAGGCCGATCGCGTTGGTCAGGAAGTTCCGGATGAAGCGCCGGAGGCCCTCCTCGGGATCGGCCCCTTCGAAGCTCGGGCCGTCCTCCGCCCCCTTCGAACAGTGGTGGGCGTGGATCAGGGCCGCCTCGTACAGATGCTCCTTGTCCCCGAAGTGGTAGTTGATGGCCGCGAGATTGGCCCCGGCCCGCTGGGAGATCGACCGGATCGTCGCCCCCTCGAACCCCTTCTCGGCGAACTCCTCGCCCGCCGCCTCCAGCAGCCTCGCCTTCGTCGGATCGTGTGCCAAGGTCTCACCCTGTATCGGACCAATCGCCTGTTTCAAACGACTGTTTCAATCAAGTGTATTCCCGGACCGGTATCGGTCAAGCCCGGGATTCGCGGAATTGCCATTCGGATGTCGGGAGAGCTTCGATCGCCTCGCCCCGGGGCTCCGGCCCCGGACCGTCGGTTCGGTGTGCTAAGATGGACCGGATCGATCGATTGACACCCCGGGCCGAGATCTGGCGTCATGCATGCGTTCGAGTTCCTCAAGGGCCCGGCCCAGGCGGCGACGAAGTCCCTCTGTGCGATCTTCGGCGACGACGCGTACCTCCGCCGCCGGGTGATCGAGGCCGCCTCGCACGCCTGTCTCGGGGACGGGGCCGACGACCTCGCCGTCACGAAATTCCAGGGCGACCGGGCGGGCCTGGCCGACGTGCTCGACGAGCTACGGACCCTGCCCTTCCTGGTCAAGCGGCGGGTGGTGATCGTCGAGGAGGCCGACGTCTTCGTCTCGGCGCACCGCAAGGAGCTGGAGACGCTGGCCGACGCCCGGCCGACCCCCGGTGCCCTGCTGCTCTCGGTCAAGACCTGGCCGGGCAACACCCGGCTGGCCAAGGCCTTCGCCAAGGTCGGGCTCGTCGTCGAGTGCAAGGCCCCCGACGAGCGCGAGCTGCCCGCCTGGCTCGTCCGGCTCGCGAAGGACCAGGCCCGGGTGAAGCTGAACGCCGACGCCGCCGGGCTCCTCGTCGAGCTGGTCGGCCCCGAGGTCGGCCTGCTGGTGGCCGAGGTCGAGAAGCTGGCGGTCTACGTCGGCGACCGCCGCGAGATCGGCCGGGACGACGTCGCCCGGATGGTCGGGGCCGGGCGGGTCGAGACCATCTGGCGGGCCCTCGACGCGACGACGACGGGCAAGGCGGCCGAGGCCCTCGTCGACCTCGACCGCCTGATGACCTCGGGCGAGCACCCCGTCGGCCTGCTGGCGGCGATGTCCTCGTCGCTCCGCAAGCTCCACCACGCCGGGCAGCTCCGCCGGGCCCGCCGCGACCTCGAATCGGCCTGCCGCGAGGCCGGGATCTACCAGCCGGCGCGGGCCGGCGAGCAGCACGCCCACCTCGGCCCGGCCCGGGTCGATCGGCTCCCCGCGATGCTCCTCCGGGCCGACCTCGACCTCAAAGGCTCGACCACCCTCCCGCCCGAGACCGTCCTGGAGCGGCTGGTCGTGGAGCTGGCCCGCAAGCGGGAGGACTGACGCACACCCTCGACGATCCCACTCCCCAGGGCTGCCCAATCATGCAGCATTGCGTCGACAAGATCCGCCAGATCGTGGCCACCGGCAGCGACGACCGCCGTTCGGTCCTCCAGCTCGGCTACAACCTCGGCCGGCTCAGCGAGCTGACCGGGCTGGGACGGGGACCCTACTGGGACGCCTGGAAGGATGCCGTCGCCGCCTGGGATCGGCCCCGGCTCGAACGCTTGGCTCTTGATTTGCAGCATGGGCCGGGCGATCGTGGATGAAGCGGTCCCGGGCCGGAACCACGATCCGAGGATGCCGGACCGCCGCCCGCTCCGCGTCCCCCACGCTCCGCCCCTCGCACGACCCCCGGAGGATGAGCGTATGTCCCTGACGGTCCCGACGGCCCGCCGAATCACCCTGCTCGAGATGGTCGAGGCCCGCGTCCGCCAGTCGACGCATAACCGGATCCGGAACCTCTCGGTGGAGGAGGTCGAAGGCCGGTTCGTGGTCGGCGGGCAGGTCGCGTCGCAGCACATGAAGCAGCTCGCCCTGCACGGGGCCCTGGAGCTGCTCTCGGGGGACCAGTTCGCGTCGCAGATCACCGTCCACTCGTTCGTCCCCCGTCCCCATGCCGACGCCTGAGCCCTCGCCCCCCTGCCGTCGCGTCGACGTCGAGGCCCCGCCTCGGGGGCTTTCTGCGTCCCCTCGAGAGGCCTCGGCACGGCCTGGCCGGCCGACCTGCCTTGAGCCCGGGGCGGCGATCGACCATAGTAGGGCATCGGCCGCCCCCGGAGTCGCGGGGCGGCGTCGCGCCCCCTCCGAGGACGACCCGATGAGACGCAACGGACGTGTCCTGGCCCAGGCGATCGCGGTCCTGGCCCTCGCGACGGCCCATGCCGGGGCCGCACCGGCCGTCGAGGGCGTGCAGGAGTCGTGGGACGCCGTCTACATCAGGGGGACCCGGGTCGGCTTCTTCCACACCCAGGTCGCCCCCGTGAAGGACCGGGGGCGCGACCTCGTCCGGGTCCAGATCGACATGACCCTCTCCTTCAAGCGGGCGAACGACCCGGTCACGATCGAGACCCTCTACGGGACGATCGAGACCCCCGACGGGGCCGTCCTCCGGCTCGACTCGCGGACCCTCGCCAGCAAGAAGGAGATGCGGACCTACGGCGACGTCGTCGACGGCCAGATGAAGCTCATCCTCGAAGGGGCGGGCCAGCGGCAGGAGACCGTGATCCCCTGGGGGCCGGACGTCCGCGGGCCGTATGGCGCCGAGATGAGCATGACCCGCAAGCCGATGCAGCCCGGCGAGTCGCGCGAGGTCCAGGTCTTCATCCCCGACCAGAACCGCGTCGGCGTCGCCAAACTCCAGGCCAAGGGGCCCGAGCCGGTGACCCTCGGCGGCGGCGTGAGGCGCGACCTGCTCCGCGTCGAGCAGCAGAACTACGTCGACGGCAAGCCCGTCCCCGGGATGGCCCTGACCTCGTGGGTCGACTCGTCGGGCCAGGTCCTCCGGACCATGAACGAGGTCTTCGGCGGGATGGAGACCTACCGGACGACCCGCGAGGCGGCCCTGAAGAGCTTCAGCGGTCCGAGGTTCGACCTCAACGCCGCGACCCTCGTGAAGGTCCGGCGGCGGATCAACAACCCGACCAGCAGCCGGGAGATCGCCTACGACGTCGCCCTCAAGGGGGACGAGCCCGCCAAGGCCTTCCCGGCCGACGCCCGGCAGTCGGTCGTCCCCTCGGCCGACGCCTCCCGCGGCCGCCTGGTCGTGAAGACCGCCGGCCCCGACGCGGGCGAGCCGGGGCCTCCGACCGTCGACGCCCCCTATCTCGCGGGCAACGCCTTCATCAACACCGGCGACGAGCGGGTCGCCGGGCTGGCCGAGCGGGCCACGCTCGGGCTCACCGACCCGTGGAAGAAGGCCGCCGCGATCCAGCACTGGGTCTTCCAGAACGTGAAGACCAAGAACTTCGAGACCACCTTCGCCGCGGCCAGCGAGGTCGCCCGCGACCTCGAAGGCGACTGCACCGAGCACAGCGTCCTGACCGCCGCCATGTGCCGCGCCGCGGGCATCCCCTGCCGGGTCGTCGTCGGCCTCCTCTACGTCGAGCCGAGCCAGGGGTTCGGCTTCCACATGTGGGACGAGGTCTACGTCAATCGCCGCTGGGTCGCGATCGACTCGGCGTTCGACCAGTCCGAGGTCGACGCGGCGCACGTCAAGCTCGTCGACTCGAGCCTGGAGGGGGTCTCGCCCTACGAGACGTTCCTGGCCGTCGTCCGGGTCCTGGGCAAGCTGACGATCGAGCCGGTCGAGGTCCGCTGAAACGCGACCGGCGGCGATTGCATGCACTTGCACGGCGGAGCGCGGGTGCGTAGACTTCCGAGGGAAGGCGACGCACCCCGAGCCCCCCCGGCGTCCACGTCGCCCCCGAGGAGGCGGACGCCCATGTCGCGGCAGATCTCGGTATCAGTGCTCGCCCTCGCGAGCCTCGGGACGATCGCCGGCCCGGCCCGGTCGCAGACGACCCGGCCCGTCCCGGCGCCCCGCCCCGCCCCGCAATCGCCGGTCATCTCGACCCGGATCGACGGTGCCACGGCCCTGGCCGAGGCGCTCCGGGCGAATCCGATCACCGCGCCCTACCGGATCTCGGTCACGACCCGGGACGGCAACCTCATCCTGGGCGGCCGGGTCGGCAGCTCCGGCGTCCACGACGCCGCGGTCCGGACGGCCATCGCCCTCGGGGCGTCCCGGATCAAGGACGATCTGGTCATCGACACGACCGAGGCGGTCCGGGTCGCAGCGATGCCGTCCGGGCCCTATCCGCCGGGCCCGCCCGCGTCGATCCTCTCGTCGTACACCTACCCGCCCCCCCTCTTCGGCCGGTACGACGAGCCCTTCTTCGGCTACGAGCCGCCCCTGATCACCTACCCGGCCTGGTGGGGCCCGCTCAGCCAGGCCCGGCTCGGACCGGGAGGGGGTCCGCCGCTCGTGCAGGCCGAGGAGCCGGCCGCGGCCCTGCCGCCGAACACGGTCGAGGCGACGATCGACCCCCTGGGCGTCGCCGTCCTCCGCGGCTCGGTGCCGACCGAGGCCGACAAGATCGCCGTCGGCCAGCGGCTGGCCCAGACCCAGGGCGTCAGCCAGGTCATCAACCGGCTGACCATCACGCCCGCGGGCACGGCACCGCCTCAGGGTGCGCGTCGGCCCGCCGAGGATGACCAGCCGCCCCCGCCTCCCACCCCGTCCGAGGCCCGGCCCCTGCGGGAGCCCGTCGAGCCCTCCGGCATCCCGATCCGACCGGGCCCCGCGCCCTCCGACACGACCCCGGTCCCTGCCCCGGCGCGGAACCCGGTCCCGTCGCCCCGGATCGAACGCCGCCCGGCCGCGCCGGCCGACAGCCTGGGCGGCCGGGTCGACCGCGCGATCCAGGCCCGACCCGAGCTGGCCGGGCAGGCGGTCAAGGTGTCGGTCAAGGACGGGATCGCATCGCTCTCGGGCAGCGTCCCCACGGTCTACGAGGCCATGCTCGCCTTCCGGACGGTCCAGCAGTCGCCGGGCGTGAAGGAGGTGGTCGACTCGCTCCAGTTCGTCGTCCCCGACGGCACCGCGGTCAATCCTCTCCTGGCGCGGGCCAGGCCCGAGGACGTCGAGCCGTACCTGGAAGCCCAGATCCGCCGCCAGGTCGCCGACGCCGCCCACCTCGACCGGGTCCGGCTCGAAGGGGCCGACCTCCGGGTCTCCGGGACGCTCGACCACGCCGACGACCGCCCCCGGGTCGAGGCGATCCTCCGGTCGATGCCGGTGCTCCGCGGGTTCCGGATCGCGCCCGAGTTCCGCGAGCTGGACGGGGCCCCGCCCTCCGAGCCCGCCCGCCCCGAGGCCTTGCAGACGGACGGATTACGGCGCGGGAGCTCGCCGAGATTGCCCTTGATCGGAAGTCGCGTCGGCGCTTAGGATGTCGCCGCTTCGCCCGGGGCAGCGACGGATCGACTCTGCGCGTTGAATGGCGCGGCGGGCCCCGGGCCGACCACACTCCAGGCAGGGGGCCAGGATCGCATGATCGCCAACAAGGATGGTGGCGGGTCCCGTCGAGCCTCGGGATTGTTCACCCCACGCTGGTTCGTCGGCCCCGACTCGGCCACCGCCGACCAGATCCGCGCCTCGATCGGGGCCACCCGCGACTGGCTGCTCGACCAGCAGCGCGACGACGGCCACTGGGTCGGCGAGCTCCAGGGTGACACGATCCTCGAGTCCGAATATGTGCTGATGATGGCCTACCTCGGCCGCCACGGCGACGAGGTCTGCGTCAAGGCCTGCCGCTACATCCTGGAGCAGGAGCGGGCCGAGGGAGGCTGGGCGATCTACCCCGGCGGCCCGTTCGACCTCGGGGCTTCGGTCAAGGCGTACTACGCCCTGAAGCTCGTCGGCTTCGCGGTCGACGACCCGGTCATGGTCCGCAACCGCGAGGCGATCCTGGCCGCGGGCGGGGCCCACTATTGTAACAGCTTCACCCGATTCTACCTCGCGCTGCTCGGCCAGATCGGCTACGAGGATACCCCCTGCGTCCCGCCCGAGTTGCAGTTCGTCCCGTCCTGGATCGGGTTCAGCCTGAGCGCGATGTCGTCCTGGACGCGGACGATCGTCGTCCCGCTCTCGATCATCTCGGCCCTGAAGCCGGTCCGGCCCTTGCCCCCCGAGCTGGGGATCGCCGAACTCTTCTGCCACGACGGGCCCAGGCCCTCGCGGCGGACCGAGCGGACGGTGAGCTGGGAGAACTTCTTCCTGGCCGTCGACCGGGCGCTCAAGGCCGTCGAGCGGGTCGTGCCGGCCTCGTGGCGGAGGCCCGGGGTCCGGGCGGCCCACCGCTGGATGCTCGACCACTTCGAGAACTCCGACGGCCTCGGCGCGATCTTCCCGCCGATGATCTACACGGTCATCGCCCTGCACGCGCTCGGCTACGACGCCGACGACCCGGCGGTCCGGTGGGCGATGCGGCAGCTCGACGACCTCCTGATCGAGGAGGACGGGGCGGTCCGCGTCCAGCCGTGCGTCTCGCCGACCTGGGACACGGCGATCACCACCATCGCGCTGGCCGACTCCGACATCCCGGCCTTCCACCCCGCCCTGCTCCGGTCGGCCCGGTGGCTGCTCGAGCGCGAGGTCCGCAGCCCCGGCGACTGGTCGCGGCGGGGGTCGAAGGTCGAGCCGTCCGGCTGGCACTTCCAGTACCAGAACGAGCACTACCCCGACATCGACGACACGGCGATGGTCCTGCTCGCCCTCCAGCGGACGACCCTCGTCGACAGCCCCGAGGTCCGGGCCGCGACCGGGCGCGGGGTCGACTGGATCCTGTCGCTCCAGAACCGCGACGGCGGCTGGGCGGCCTACGACCGCGACGTCACCAACCGGGTCCTGACCAAGATCCCGTTCGCCGACCACAACGCGATCCTCGACCCGAGCTGCGCCGACATCACGCTCCGCGTGGTCGAGCTGCTCGGCCTGCTCGGGCACCGGGCCGACCACCCGGCCATCGCCCGGGCGCTCGACTACGTCTGGAAGACCCAGGAGCCGGAGGGCGGCTGGTACGGCCGGTGGGGGATCAACTACATCTACGGGACCTGGCAGGTCCTCCAGGGCCTGGCGGCGATCGACTTCCCGATGGACCATCCGGACGTCCGCCGGGCCGTCGCGTGGCTGGAGTCGGTCCAGCAGGTCGACGGCGGCTGGGGCGAGTCGGCCCTGAGCTACGACGACCCGAGCTGGATGGGCCGCGGCGAGCCGACGGCCTCGCAGACCGGCTGGGCCGTCCTCGGCCTGGTCTCGGCGGGCCGGGCGACGAGCGAGGCGGTCCGCCGCGGGGTCCAGTTCCTCGTCGACCACCAGGCCGCCGACGGGTCGTGGGACGAGCACGCGTTCACGGGCACGGGCTTCCCCCGGGTCTTCTACCTCAAGTACCATCTCTATCGCGTGTACTTCCCGATGATGGCCCTGGCCCGCTACGAGGCCGCCGTCGGCCGGCTCGCCGCCCCCGTCTCGTCCACCCCCGGCGCCCTGGCGAGCCGCGTCCCGGCCCTGCCCCGATCGCTCGACGTCTGAACCCGCCCTCACCCCGAAATCCCGACCCGTCGACGGACCCGGGCAAGGATTCGCCCGGCTCGATCGAGCCCACGGAGGCCCAGCGACATGCGTTTCCCGATCGAGATGACGTCCCGGATCGCCGGCTACGTCGTGAAGCAGAAGGTCGCGCGGACCCCGAAGTATCCGATGGTCCTGATGCTCGAGCCGCTGCACGCCTGCAACCTGACCTGCACCGGCTGCGGGCGGATCCGCGAGTACGAGTCGAGCATCAAGCAGAAGCTCTCGATCGCCGACTGCCTCGCCGCGGTCGACGAATGCCCCGCGCCGGTCGTCTCGATCTGCGGCGGCGAGCCGATGATCTACCCCGGGATCGGCGAGCTGGTGGCCAAGATCGTCGAGCGGAAGCGGTCGGTCATCCTCTGCACCAACGGGATGTTCACCCGCAAGAAGATCGCCGACTTCAAGCCCTCCAACCGCTTCTTCTTCAACATCCACCTCGACGGGATGCGCAAGTCGCACGACATCGCCGTCGAGCGCGACGGCGTCTTCGACGCGGCGATCGACGGCATCCGGGCGGCCAAGGCCGCGGGCTTCCTCGTCTGCACCAACACGACGGTCTTCACCGAGACCGACATGGCCGAGCTGGACGAGCTGTTCGCCTTCCTGACGAGCCTGGAGGTCGACGGGTTCATGATCTCGCCGGGTTACGAATACTCGGCCGTGCAGGTCAAGGAGATCTTCCTCACCCGCGACGCCATCCGCACCAAGTTCCGGGCCGCCGAGGCGATGTTCCGCAAGTACAAGTTCAACACCTCGCCGATCTACCTCGAATTCCTCCAGGGCAAGCGCGAGCTCGAATGCACGGCCTGGGCGAGCCCGACCCGCAACATCAAGGGGTGGAAGGGCCCGTGCTACCTGATCACCGACGAGCACCACGCCACCTTCCGGGACCTCCTGACCAAGACGCCCTGGGAGAAGTACGGCGTCGGCAAGGACCCGAGGTGCGAGAACTGCATGATGCACGTCGGCTTCGAGACCTCGGCGACCGTCGGCGTGAAGCAGTCGCTGGGCGACACGCTCAAGATGATCAAGTGGCAGTTCAGCTGATCCGAGCGAGCCCGACCCCGATGATCGGACTTCGATGAGCGGCGGCGAAGGCGGGCCGAGGCGGGCCCCGGGGATCGTCGCGCCCCCGCCGGCACCGGCCGACGTCGGGATCGTCGCCGCGCTGCCGATCGAGGTCGCCCCGCTGCTCCTCCGGTTCGGGGAGGTCCGCAAGTACTCGGCCCGCGGCCAGACGGTCGTCGAGGGGTCGCTCGGCGGCAAGATCGTGGCGATGGTGCAGACCGGGCCCGGCCGGGCCCGCGCCGAGCGCGGGGCGGCCCGGCTGCTCGACGGCCACCGACCGCGGACGATCGTCTCGGCCGGCTTCGCCGGGTCGCTCGACCCGGGCATCCCGCGCAACGCGGTGCTCCTCCCGGTCGAGGTGGTGAACGTCGAGGGCCGGCGGTTCCCGATCGACTGGCCCGAGCGGTTCGCGCCCCCCGCGCCCTGCGAGCGTCGCGGCCGACTGATCACGGTCGACGAGGTGATCCTCAAGGCCGACGGGAAGGCCAGGCTCCGCGCCGAGCACGGGGCCGACCTCGTCGACATGGAGACCTCGTCGGTCGCGGCCCTCTGCCTAGACCGCGGCGTGAGGTTCGCCTCGGTCCGCGTCGTCAGCGACGACGCCACGACCGACCTGCCCCCCGAGATCCTCTCGATCCTGGGGGAGTCGGGCAGCTACCGGATCGGGGCGGCGGTCGGCGCGATCTGGCGGCGCCCCTCCAGCCTCAAGGACCTGCTCCGGCTCCGCGAGCAGGCCAACGAGGCCGCCCAACGGCTCGCCGCGGCGATCCTCGCCCTCCTGCCGAGCCTCTGACCGGGGCCGTCGCCGGGCCCGGCCGGACCTCAGTCGATCGGGTGCCAGCCGATCGGCGCCGTGTGGGACCGGGCTTCGACTCCGGTCGGCGGGGCGGCGTCGAGCTGGATCGGCCGGACCGGGCCGATCGCGTCGAGCGCGGGCCAGCCGTCGGGGTCGGTCAGCTCGGCCGCGTTGATGACCATCTCGACCTCGGGCAGCCGGGTGAACTCGGTCTGCACGGTCATGCTCGGCAGGCCGGTCGAGCTGACCTCGATGTGGTCGGACGGGATGCCGACCCGGCCGAGCCAGTCCTGGGCGCGGGCGAGGGTGGCGTAGCTGGAGAAGCGGTGCGTCGTCAGGCTCATCGGTCGACTCCTCAAGTCGAGGCGGGATGCGGGCCGTCACGCCCGCCGGCGATCAGGGTGCCTCTCCCTGCTACGTTGCAACGCGCGTTCCGGCCCGGTCGTCAGCCGGGAACTCCTGCCGGCTCGACCGGGGACCCGTCACTTCGCGGGCTTCGCAGGCTCCGTGATCATCGGCCCGGACCCCTTGCGGAGCGGCTTCGACGGCGTGGTGAACTGGGTCCTCGGGTCGGGCCGACGGGCCATCATCCCCTGGACCGCCATCGACGAGAGGCCCGGCAGCAGCAGGACGGTGGCCAGGGCGAAGGCCGCGCCATGCAGGGGCTGGAACCGATAGATCAGCACGAAGATCCCCGCCCAGGCCAGCGCCATCAGGGCCGTCCTCGGCAGGTCGGCGGTGAACATCGTGTCGAAGGACGACCGGGTCCACGTCATCATCCCGGCCATGACCAGGGCCCCGGCCGCAACCTTGAGCGCGGGGAAGGGCGTCACCTCGTCGTAGAGGTACTTCTGGCCGTACTCGACGAGGATGTACGAGACGACGAACGAGACCACGGCATAGATCAGGAACGGCCAGAGGAAGGACATCGCGTCGGGACTCTCGGGGGAAGGGAGGCGAAGGCGGGCCTCGGTCCGGCCAGTCCGACCCGATCGTACCGCCGCCGGGGGCCCGATTCCACAGACCGCTGGCGGTTTCGCGCGGGCCTGATAGGATAGCGGGCCGGATCGGATCGCCAGTTCGTTCGCGGGAGAGACCTTTCGCCGACCGGTCAGTCCTGGGCCGGCCCGGGAGGACGCGCTCATGAAGCCAGAGACGCCCCATCCCCGACCGGCCTGGCTCTCCGTCACGCCGATGATTCCGACCGGAGGAAGTCTGGCGGACGCCTTGAGGTTCTACACGGAGCAGATGGGCTTCTCCGTGGTCTGGGCGGCGGGCGTGATGGCGGGAATCCGTCGCGACGACATCTCCTTCAACCTGGTCGAGGACGACAATCGCCAGTGGGCGGACAACGCCAGCTTCAGCATCGGCGTCTCGGACCTCGATGCCCTCCATGACGAGTACCGCGGCATCGCGGCCCGGGTCGGTCCCCTGGAGATCAAGGCCTGGGGCCGTCGCGAATTTCACATGATCGTCCCCTCCGGGGTCTGCCTCCAGTTCTACGGCGCGGCACCCGGCTGACGTTCGCCTCGCCCCATTCGGGCAGACCGATTTGTCCCGACCGATCGAGATCGCCACCGATGATCCGCCTCAGCGCCTTCGCCGACGAGATCGCCGCCGACCCGGTCGAGCAGCTCGACGTGCTCGGACGCCACGGGATCGGCCACGTCGAGTTCCGCTCGATCTTCGGGACCAATGTCCTCGACCTCGATCACGAGCAGCACAGGGCGTTCCGGACGCTCCTCCGCGACCGGGCCGTCGGCCTCAGCGCGATCGGCTCGCCCGTCGGCAAGATCAAGATCACCGACCCATTCGAGCCCCACCTCGAACGGTTCGCGCTCGCGCTCGACCTCGCCGACTTCTACGAGGCCCCCCGGGTCCGGATCTTCAGCTATTACATCCCCGACGGGGTCGACCGCGACGAGGTCCGGCCCGAGGTCGTCCGGCGGATGAAGGAGAAGGCCCGGATCGCCGAGGAGCGGGGGATCGCCCTCTACCTCGAGAACGAGAAGGGGATCTACGGCGACACCGCCGCACGGGTCTTCGACCTCCTCCAGGCCGTCGACACGCCGAGCCTCTCGTCCGCCTTCGACCCGGCCAACTTCCTCGAAGTCGGCCAGCCGATCGACGAGGCGTGGCAGATGCTCCGGCCCAAGGTCCTCCACTTCCACGTCAAGGACTACGACCCCGAGTCCCTCCGGAACGTCCCCGCCGGTCGCGGGGCGGGCCAGATCCCCGAGCTGATCGCCGACGCGGTCGCGCACGGCTACACGGGCTTCGTCACGCTCGAACCCCACCTGATGGTCGCCGAGAAGATGTTCGGCTTCACCGGGCCCGAACGCTTCGGCGAGGCGGCCGAGGCCCTCAAGTCCGAGCTGACGGCGCGCGGGGTCGCCTTCGCCTAGCCCGTCCGATCCGATCCGATCGGCCGGATCACGTTCCTATCCTCGTCAGGAGTCCGCACCATGTCGGGTCGCAACTGGAATCGCCGCGAGTTCCTCGGGACGGCGGTCGCCGCGGGCGCGGCGATCGGGTCGGGGGGGGCCTCCCGCCTCGCCCGGGCCGACGAGCCGACGGGCCAGCCCAAGGCGGGCAAGATCGGCGACTTCAAGATCTCGCTCGCCGAGTGGTCGCTGCACAACGCCCTCTTCGGCCGCAAGGGGGAGAAGCTGACGAACCTCGACTTCCCCCGCGTCGCCCGCGAGCGGTTCGGGGTCGAGGGCGTCGAGTTCGTCAACCAGTTCTTCAAGGACAAGGCCCACGACTCGGCCTATCTGAAGGACCTCAAGACGCGGGCGAACGACCACGGCGTCGCCTGCGTCCTGATCATGATCGACGCCGAGGGCCACCTGTCGGCGAGGGACGCCACGGAGCGTGACCAGGCCGTCGAGGGCCACAAGAAGTGGGTCGACGCCGCCGCGGCCCTCGGCTGCCACTCGATCCGGGTGAACACCGGCCCGTACTACAGCCCGACCGACGTCAAGACGGCCACCGACGGCTGCGGCCGGCTCGCGGAGTACGCGGCGACCCAGGGGATCAACGTCATCTGCGAGAACCACGGCGGGCCGTCGAGCAACCCGGACGCCCTGCTGGCCCTGATCAGGTCGGTGAACAAGCCCAACTTCGGCACCCTGCCCGATTTCGGCAACTTCCCGGCGACCAAGAGCGGCGTCTACGAGATCGACATCTACGACGCGATCGCCCGGATGATGCCGTTCGCCAAGGGCGTCTCGGCCAAGAGCTACAACTTCAAACCCGACGGCACCGAGACGCGGATCGACTTCGCCCGGATCATGAAGATCGTCACCGACGCCGGCTATCACGGCTTCGTCGGGATCGAATACGAGGGCAGCCGGCTCGCCGAGCCCGAAGGCATCCTCGCGACCAAGAAGCTGCTCGAGTCGCTCCGGAATTCCGAGTACAGGCCGGCCTGAGCGGGGTGGCTGGTCGAGATGGAGCACCGAAGCCGGAGCACAATAGCATAACGCGTCCGAATGCCGACGTGACGGCATCTGGCCGCGTTGAATCTGCGCTCCGGACTCGTGTGCTCTGGCTTCCTTCAACCACTCCAGCCGGGCTCCCCGACCTCTCAACATCCAGGCTCGACCCCGATGATTGAGGGTCCGGGCGCTGGGCGGGGTTGACCGGCCGGGCGGTTGCCCGTAAGGTACGCGGCGATCCGGCGGGAGGCCGATCGAGTCGACCCGGACCCGAGGGACGGAACCCGTGGGCGTGGACCGGACGCACATCCTGGTGCTGAACTACAACGGCCGGGGCCTGCTCGCCGAGTGCCTGCCCACCCTCGTCGAGGCGGCGCGACGGTCGCCGGTCCCGTGCGGGGTGACGGTCGTCGACAACGAGTCGACCGACGACTCGCTGGCCTACCTCGCCGAGGCGTGGCCCGACGTCGGCGTCGTCCGCGAGCCGAACCGGGGCCTGGCCTCGTTCAACGCCGTCCTGGCGAGGCGCGACGAGCCCGCCTTGCTGCTGCTGAACAACGACGTGAAGCTCGCCCCCGACTCGGTCGGGCCCCTGCTCGCCGCGCTCGACGAGCATGACGACGCCCTGTTCGCGGCCCCGCTCTGCTGGACGTTCGACGGCCGGGACTACGAGGGGATGCGGACCCGCGTCCGGTCCCGGTTCGGGCTGGTCCAGGGGATGAGCCGGGTGCCGGGGTTCGAGGAGGCCACGAATCGGCCCGACCTCACGGCGGCGGCCGGTCCGGTCCTCGCCGTGGACCGGGAGCGATTCCTCGCCCTGGGCGGGTACGACCCCCTCTATTTCCCGGGCCGGATCGAGGACCTCGACCTCGGCTTCCGCGGCTGGATGGCGGGCTGGATGGGGTACTACGTGCCGGGCTCGGTCGCCTACCATCGCGGCTTCGGCTCGTTCGGGCCCGCCTTCGGCCCGGACGGGTGCGACCGGCTCGCGACCCGCAATACCCTGCTGTTCGCCTGGAAGAACCTGGGCGGGGCCCGTCTGCTCGGGCATCTCGCCTGGCTGCCGGTCCGGCTCGCCCGGTCGCTCGTGACCCTCCGGCCCGGCTTCGCGCTCGGGCTCCGCGAGGCGCTCGGGAGCCTCGGCCGCGCGATCGACGCCCGTCGCCGACAGGATGTCGGCCGACACGGGTGGGTCGGCCGCCAGGAGGCCTTCTTCCGGCGGTTCCGCTGGTAGGACGGGCCCTCGGGCCGGGACGGGAGACTTGCCGGGCGACCTGCGCAAGGAGGCGCACGATGTCGCGGACGCCGCAACACCTGGTGATCGACGCCCGCCCGCGCGGCCCCTCGGGACCGCTCGCGGCCGAGCGGGTGCTCGGTCGCGCCGTGATCGACCACCTCGTCGAGCTGTCCGAGGCGGTCGGCGGCCCCGGCCGCGTCGTCGCGATCCACGCCCGGCAGGACGAGCACGACCACCTCCGCGCCCTGCTCGCCTCGCGCCCGCCCGGACGCTATCGGATGGCGGTCGGCCCCCCGCCCGAGGACGCCGCGATCCTCCGGGCCGACCGATTCTACGACCCGTCGCGGCTCAAGAAGGCCCTGCGACGGGGCCGGGCGCCCGAGTCGGCCGCGATCTGGCGGATCGACCAGGCCCGCTCGCTCGCCGCGGCGGAGGATGAGCTGACCCGCAGGCGGACCTTCCAGCCCCTCGGCCGCCTCTGGGCGACCGGACCCGCCTTGGCCCTCGCCCGGTGGCTGGCGCCGACGTCGGTCCGGCCGAACGCCGTGACGCTCGCCTCGGCCGGGCTGATGCTCGTCGCCGCGGGGCTCGTCGGAGCGGGGTTCCGTGGATGGGCCGGGCAGGTCCTGCCGGCTCTGGCGCTGGCTCTGGCGCTGGTGCTTGATACGGCCGACGGCCACCTGGCCCGGCTCCAGGGGACGGCCAGCGACTTCGGGCGCTGGCTCGACGCCAACCTCGACGAGCTGGGCGACATGGCCCTGCACGCCGCGATCGCCTGGTCCGCCTTCGTCCGGTCGGGGCACTCGGGGTGGCTCGTCCTCGGGATCGTCTACGCGGCGGGCAAGTACCTCTTCATGTTCGGCACGAGGGATGCATCGGCTCCCTCGGCGATCGCGGGTGTGTCGGGGTCGGTGGTCCGGCCGGGGTGGGCCCGGCGGCTGGCCCACTGGGCGGGCCACGCGGACGTCCGCTGGCACCTCTGGATCGCCCTCGCGGCGGCCGGCCGGCTCGACGCGGCCCTGGTCGCCTACGCGGCCTACTTCCCCGCGCGGGCGGCCGGCGGCGCGATCCGAAAGGCGGTCGCCCATGCTTCCTAGCCCGCGCGTCTCGGCCCTGATCCTCGCCAAGGACGAGGCCGCAAACCTGCCCAACTGCCTGGCGACGGTCGCCTGGGCCAACGAGGTGATCGTCGTCGTCGACCGCGCCAGCCGCGACCAGACCGAGGCGATCGCCAAGCGAGGGGCCGACCTCGTCGCCGTCCGGACCTTCGACGACTTCGCCAACCAGCGCAACGCCGCGCTCGGGCTCGCCAGCGGCGAGTGGATCTTCGCCATCGACGCCGACGAGCGGGCCACCCCCGAGCTGGCCTCCGAGATCCGCCGGACGATCTCCGACCCCGCCCAGCCCCACGCCGGCTACCGGGTGCCGATCCGGAGCGTGATCCTCGGCCGGCGGTTCCGGTACTCGGGGACCCAGCACGACCGGCCGCTCCGCCTCTTCCGCCGCGGCCACGGCCGATGGATCGGCACCGTCCACGAGACGGTCGACCTCGAAGGCACGGCCGGCACGCTCGGCCAGGCGATCCAGCACCGGACGATCCCGGACATGCAGGCCTTCCTCCGCAAGATCAACGAATACACCACCCTCGAAGCGATCAAGTTCGCCCGCGAGGGACGGAAGTTCCGGATGACCGACCTGGCCGTCCGCCCCTTCTGGACGTTCTTGAAGCTCTACGTCGGCAAGCTCGGCATCCTGGACGGGCTCGAAGGGTTCGTCTTCTGCGGGCTCTCGGCGTTCTCGGTCGCCGTCCGCGGGTTCAAGCATCGCGAGCTGTCGCGGGCCGGGAGGGCGACTTGACGATCGCCGTCCACGAGGCCGAGGTCGCGTCGCGGTTCGATGCGCTGGTCGGCCGGTTTCGCACCGAGGTGGACGACGGCGACGTCCGCCTCGCCGCGGTCCGTCGCGCCCTGGCCGGCCTCGATCGTCCCGGGGTCCTCGACCTCGGGTGCGGCAAGGGACGGTTCGCCCGCCACCTGGCCGGCGACGGGGCGAGCGTCATCGGCGTGGACCTGTCGTCCCGGATGCTCGCCGACGCGGAGGGGCTCGACCGGGCCAGGGCGACCGCCCTCCGGCTCCCCTTCCGCGACAGGACGTTCGACGCCGTGGTCGCCATCGAGGCGTTCGAGCATCTCGGTGCCGTCGGTCCCGCGATCGCCGAGGCCCGTCGCGTCCTCCGGCCGGGCGGACGGCTCGTGGTCGTGGACAAGAACGCCCGGTCGCTCGATCCGAGACGGCCCTGGCTGCCCGGCCTCGCGGTCAAGTGGATCGACGAGAGGCGCGGGCTCTGGATGTACCCGGCGGGCGGGCCCGTCCGCGAGCGCTGGTTCGTCCCGGGCAGGCTGCGACGGGACCTCGGACGCCACTTCGAGCGGGTCACGATCGGATACCCGCTCGGCCCCGACGAGTCACGATATGCCGTCTTCCGGATGCTGCCGGCGACCCGTCGCCTGGTCTGCTGGGTCGCGGTCGCGGCGGGAGGTCGATCATGACGAGCCCGGCCCGGCCGTTGCCGCTCCTGCCGCTCCTGCTCTGGAAGACCCCGCCGGGGCTGGCGATGATCCTCGAGCAGGAGGGGATCGCCTTCCGGGTCCTCCGCGACCCGTCGCCGCTGGCCCTCCGCGCGGGTCGGTTCGTGCTCCACGACGGGCGTCGCGCGTCGAAGACCGAGCTGAAGTCCCTGCTCAGGCCCGAGCACGACGGGGTCGACGTCCGGTCGCTGGCCGAGGGGGAGTCGGACGACCCGTTCGAGGTCTTGCTCGACACGACGGGTCGCGAGTCGACCTGGGAGCTGCGGGGCTTCGAGCTGACCGAGCATGTCGCCCGTCGCGACCGCGCGTCGATCCGACGACGGCTCCTCGGCCGGCTCCGGTCGGTCGTGGCCGGGGCCGGAGGTGTCTGGGCCCGGCTCGCCGCCTACCCGTTCCCCTACCGGTCGGCGTTCAACCTCCGGGTCGACCTGGACGAGCCTCTGCCGGACGACTATCACGCGTTCGCCCGGGCCCGTCGGCCGATCGACGGGGCGACGACCCACTTCGTCAGCACCCACGCCTACGGGGATGACCCCGGCGTGCTCGGCGACTTGCTCCCGCTCGACACCCACTCGCACGGCCACTACCACGTCGTCTACCGCGAGGCCGAGGCCAATCGGGTCAACCTCCGGCGAGCCGCCGACCTCCTGGTTGCCGCGGGGATCGAGGGTCGGGGATTCGCCTCGCCGCATGGCCGGTGGAACCTCGGGTTGAACGGAGAGCTGGAGGAGCGGGGCTGCTCGTTCTCGTCGGAGTTCCAGGTCGGGTACGACGACCTCCCGTTCTTCCCCTGGACCGGGACCCGGCCCTCGACGGTGCTCCAGGTGCCCGTGCACCCGATCTGCGAGGGCCTCTTCTTCGACGCCGGGGCGACCGACGCCGGCCCGGTCGGCCGGCACCTCGTCGCCGCCGTCCGGGCGAAGGTCGACGCGGGCGAGCCCGCGTTCGTCTACGGCCATCCCGAGCGCCGGCTCGGCCGGTTCCCCGGGATCGTGACGGCCCTGGCCGCGACGGTGGTCGACGAGCCGGGGGTCTGGAAGGTCGGGCTCGGGGCGTTCGCCGACTGGTGGCGCTGGCGGCTCGGGCGGTCGTGGTCGCTCGTGCCTGTCGGAGAAGGCATCTGCGAGGTCCGGGTCGACGACTGGGACGAGCGATATCCGCTCGGCCTGGAGATCGTCCGCGAAGGCCGGACCTCGCTCGTGCCGATCCGGGGGCCGGTCACGACGCTCGCCCCGGGCGAACTCGTCTATGAACGGCCGTCGCCTCCGTATACCCTGCCTCCCGCCCGGCCGGGCCGGGTGCGGCTGGGGGTCCGGGGGCGGGTCCGGCGGGCGCTCGACTGGGAGACGGTGACGCCGGTCGAGGACCTGCCCGCGGTCTCGATCCGGTCGCGGCTGAAGCGGGGGTTGAGGCTCTGGCGCGAAGGTCGCGCCCCGGCGGCGGCCAACGGATAGGGGGCGGGCTCTCGCGTGACGAACACGATCCGATCGGCACTCCCGACCGAGCCCGGGCTCGCCTCGCTCCGCGAGCCCCGGGGGAACGTGCGCGACTGGCTCGCAAAGCACGCGGTGGCCGACGCGGGGCCGGGCAGCGTCCTCTTCCACGCCCCCTCGTTCACCTTCCAGGCCCCGGGCGGGGGCGAGAACCAGCTCGTCCAGACGGCCAGGCACCTGGAGGCGGGAGGGATCGGCGTCCGTCTGTTCTCGAGCTGGACCGACCGGATCGAGGACTACCGCCTGCTCCACCTGTTCGGGATGTCGCGCGAGGGGCTGGAATTGGCCCGGGTGGCCCGACGTCGCGGGGTGCCGGTAGTGCTCTCGCCGATCTGCTGGCTGGAGCCCCAGGCCCTCTTCGCCCTGGCCGGCTCGCGGGCCCGGGGGGCCTGGCACTGGGCGAAGTGGAAGGCCAAGGGGGCCGTCCCCCGGATCGGCGGCTGGCGAGACGACCTGATCCGCGCGGCCGACGCGATCCTGCCGAACTCGTCGGCCGAGGCCGCCCAGCTCGCGCGGCTGTTCCGGGCCCCGGCCGGGTCGCTCCACGTCGTCCCCAACGGGGTCGACGCCCGGTTCGCGGACGCCGACCCGGCCGCCTTCCGCGCGGGGCACGGGCCGGGCGAGTTCATCCTCTACTCGGGCCGGATCGAGCCGAGGAAGAACGTCCTCGGCCTGATCCGCGCGGCGCGACGGGCCGGCCGGCCGGTCGTCCTGATCGGCGACGCCCCCCCGGGCCAGGAGGGGTACATCGCCGAGTGCCGCGAGGCGGGTCGCGGGCTGACGACCTGGTACGCGGGCGTCGACCACGACGACCCGTGGCTCGCCTCGGCCTACGCCGCGGCCCGGGTCTTCGCGCTGCCGAGCTGGTTCGAGACGCCCGGCCTCGCCGCGCTCGAGGCGTCCCTGGCCGGCACCGCCGTCGTGATCACCCCGAACGGATGCACCCGGGAATACTTCGGCGACCGCGTCGAGTACGCCCGCCCCGACCGCCAGGCCGAGATCGCCGCGGCGCTGGGGCGTGCCTGGGACGTCGGCCCGCATCCCGACCTCCGCGGCCGGGTCCGGGGTCATTTCCTCTGGACGAACGTCGCCCGGCGAACGGCGGAGGCCTATGACCAGCTCCCACGCTAATCCCCGGCCCGTCCGGACCGGACGCTACCGCTACACCAAGTGGCGATGGCGGATCATGGTCGGGGCGTTCGACGCCCTGGGCGGGGTCGCCGCGAGGGCCTGGCGGGCCGTCCGCCCGGCGACCACGCATCCCGACCCGGCGCGGATCCTGATCCTCCAGCTCGACCACATGGGGGACGCGGTCCTGACGAGCCCGCTCGTCTCGCGGCTCCGCTCGGCCTACCCGTCGGCCGAGATCGACGTCCTCGCCTCGCCGAGCAACCGCGAGGTCTTCGCGTCCAACCCCGACGTCGATCGCGTTCGGCTCGCGTCGCGGAACTGGTTCGAGCGGAAGCCGGGACGTTGGGCCCTGGGCTCGGCGGTCTGGACGCTCGGCCGGTCGCTCCAGGGCTGCGGATACGACCTCGGGATCGACGTCCGGGGCGACATCCTCTCGGTCCTCGTCCTGACGATCGCGGGCATCCCACGCAGGCTCGGCTGGACGATGGGCGGGGGCGGCTTCCTCCTGACCGACGTCGCGGGATGGGTCCCGGGCCGCCACGAGGTCCGCTCACGGATGGCGCTTCTGGACCGGCTCGGGATCGAGCAGGATGGCCCGTGCCGGGTGGTCGTCCATGCCCGTGACGAGGACCGGGTCCGCGTCGGCCAGAGGCTCCGCCACGCCTGGCCGGGCCGGCAGGGACGGGAACTCGTCGCCGTCGGGCCATCCCGCCCGGGGAGGTCGCGAGGCGTCGGCCTGAAGGCGATGAGGGCCCCGGCCCCGCCGCCCTCGATCGACGAGGCGGACTGGCTGCACGCGGGCCGGTTCGGCGCCGAGGCACCTCTGCTCGCGGCCCACCTCGGGGCGGGGACCGCCGCCAAGCGGTGGCCGGACCGGCACTGGCAGGCCCTGATCGGCCGGTTCCTGGCCGAGGGGTGGCGGGTGATCCTGGTGGGCGGGCCGGACGACGTCGCCTCGGCCGGTTCGATCGCGCGGCACGACCGGCTCCGCGACTGGACGGGCCAGCTCCCCGTGAGCGAGACGGCGGCCCTCCTCGAACGCGCCGACTTCTTCATCGGGTCGGACTCCGGGCCCGCGCACATCGCGGCCTCGGCGGGCACGCCCTCGCTCGTCCTGTTCAGCGGCACCAACCGGCCGAGGCAGTGGCGGCCCTGGTCCCGACGGACGATGATCCTCCGCAACCGGGTCTCGTGCCGACCCTGCCATCAGAAGTCCTGCCCGCTGGCCGACCACCCGTGCATGGCCGGGATCACCCCCGACCGGGTCTTCCGCGCGGCGAAGCGATGGTGGGGCCGCCTCCACCGGCTGGAGTCACCGCATGGACCGCTCTGACGGGGCGAAGGCCCATGATGTCGACTGGCGTGGCTGGCTCGCCCTGGCCTGGGCCGTCGGCACGGGCCTGCTCTACGTCCTGATGCTCGTCCGGGAGAAGGCCCCCGGGCTGCTCGCCCGGTTTTCAACGGGGGGTTGACGGCCCGTCAGGACGTCCGGGCCCAGGACCGAAGGCGATCGGCCCGCCATCCGGCTTGGTCAGCTCCAGGCGGTCCCACTCGCGGCCTTCGACGTCGCAGGCGCGATAGACGAGGGTCCCGCGGGCCGGGCTGATGTCGATCGTCTGATAAGTCGCCACGTCGGCGAACCCGCGAGCGGTATAGCCTCGGTCGACCGTCGGGACGAATTTCTGTCCCGAGACCGAGACGACGTAGACCGTGCCGTCGGCCGTCGGGGCGACGGGGCGACCCCCCCGCATCGGGTAGGTCCGCAGGTAGGCGTGGTCGTGACCCTGGAGGACGAGGTCGACCTTGTGGCGGTCGAAGACGGGCACCCAGGCCTCGGCGAGCTGGGGCTGCTCGCGGCTCGGGTGCGACGGGTAGATCGGGTGGTGGAACATGACGAACTTCCACCGGGCCCTCGTCCGGGCGAGCTGATCATCCAGCCAGTCGGCCTGGACCCGCGCCATCGCCGACGAGTAGACGGCGGGGTTGCTGTCGAGGACGGCCACGAACGCATCGGAATACTCGAACGAATAGACGAGCCGATGGGGGACCTCGGCCGGGCCGTTGTCGGGCAGCTTGAACGAGGCGGCGTAGATCCGCGGCCCCCTGTCCAGGTACTCGTGATTGCCGACGCACGGCATCACCGGCAGGGCGTCGAAGACCCCCTCGGCGCGGAGGAAGAAGTGGTCCCAGTTGCCCCGCTCGTTGCCCCGGTCGACGAGGTCGCCCGCGATCAGGAGGAAGCCGGCGTCGGGCCGTCGGCTACGGGCGGCGTGCAGGAGCCTGCCCCACTCTTCGAGGCCGCACTGGGGGTCGCCCATCGTCAGGAAGGCGTAGTCCCGGCCCGAGCTTGGCCCGGTCCGGGCCCGCCGCCAGTCGGACCACCCGGACTCCGACCCGTCGCCGACGGCGTAGCGGTAGTCGGTGTCGGGCTGGAGGCGGTCGACGGCGACGCGGTGGCGGTGGATGGTCGGGTCGTTGAGCAGGCCGGCCGAGGCGACCTCGACGAACGCGCCGGCGACGACCCGCGAGTCCGACCCGTCCGCACGTTCGATCTTGAGCCGGGTCCGGCCGACCGAGGGGTCGGTCCTCCAGGTCCAGGCGAGCGACCGGGCCGGGTCGGGGCCGAGGGAGACGACCACCTGGTCGGCGCTCGGGCCCGAGGGGACCCGCGTCTTCCAGACCTTGCCCCGGATCAGGGCATGGGCGTGCCGCCAGTCGCGACGGGGCTGAACGACCAGAGCGTCCCGGAGGTCGGGTGGGATCGGGCCGAACGGCCGCGCGTCGTCCGCATAGGGACCGACGCCGTCGGCCGCCGGCACGACCCGGCAACCGGCGGGATGGACCTGATCGATCGTCGGGGCTCCCCGGTCGGACCGGACGAAGACGGCGTAGTGGCCGGCCGGCCGGCGGTCGAGGGCGTTGACCCCCAGGCCCACGAGGCCGGCCTCGTAGCATCGCGACCAGAGCCGAAACCGGCCGTCGGGCCCCTCGATCGTCCGGCCGTCCGCGACGAAGCCGAGGTCGCGGAGCCAGAAGGGGGGGCGGTCGCCGGGGACCGCGACGTCCACGACGACAGGCCGGTCGACGCGGAACCTCAAGTAGTCGCGGCCTAGAGATCGACGCTCGGCCTTCGTGAGCGATCGGACGAGGCGTGCCTCGTCGTCGCCGACGCGGGTCAGGTCCTCGGGAGAGAGCACCTTGCCGAGCCGCTTGCCGACGGCGACGAGGGCTTCGTCGGCCGAGGAGAACTCCCGGGGCCCGTCGCCGCCGCATCCCGAGGCCAGGGCGATCAGCAGGGCGAGGGGGGCCGGGCCCCGCGCGGTGGAACGACTCATGGCGACGCCCTCCATGACGCATGGCCCCGGGCAACCCGGGCCCGGGCCGGTCGTCATACCGGAAGAGGGCGGTTCTGGCAAAGGCAGATCGGGACGACCGGGGGTCAGAGGTCCCCGGTCGACTCCCGGTAGCCCCAGAGTTCGTCGAAGATCCGGCCGCAGCCCGTGCATCGGTAGACCGTCAGCCGGCGGAGCCCGCCGTGGCCGTCGGGCCTGGGCATCCACCCGGTCGGATCCATCCCCGAGGGGCAGCGGTCGCAGTGGGGCCGGGACTGAATCTGGGCGGGCTTCGCCCCGGTGGTGGACATAGGCTTGCCTCCGATGCAAACTCGTCGTCGAGGTACGGGAGTCTAGGCAGTCTCCCGCGGAAAGACAAGGCGATCCTGACGACCGGCCGAGTCGCGACCCGCCCCGTTTCTTACGTCAAGGAGTTCCATCATGTTCGCGCTTGCCCTCGTGATCTCCCTGGCCGCGGCCGACGTCGCCGCCCCGCCGCCGGGCTTCGTCGCCCTCTTCAACGGCACGGACCTGACCAACTGGAGCGACGAGGGGAAGGCCAAGGGCCACTGGACGGCCATCGAAGGCGGCGTCCTCCGCTACGACGGCAAGGGGGACAGCCTCGTCACCGCCAAGGATTACGGCGACGTCGAGCTCTACGTCGACTGGAAGATCGGCCCCAAGGGCGACTCGGGCATCTACCTCCGGGGCTGCCCCCAGGTGCAGATCTGGGACGACCCGGTCGGCTCCGGCGGGCTCTTCAACAACCATAGGAGTTACGCAGTTGATGGCCTTTGTCCAGTAGGTGCACTCGCCGCACCGCACAGGATAGGCCGTTTGCCATCGTTTGGGCAAGACAACACGCGGCGCACCTACTGTACATGGGTGATCAACTGCGTAACTCCTAAACCAGAAGAATCCGAGCAAGCCGACGATGGTCGCCGACCGGCCGGTCGGCGAGTGGAACACCTTCCACATCGTCATCCGGGGGGACCGCGTGACGGTCGACCTCAACGGCAAGCGGGTCGTCGAGGACGTCCCGATGGAGAATCATTTCGACCGCTCGAAGCCCCTCCCCGCCCGGGGGAAGATCGAGCTCCAGCACCACGGCAACCCCCTGGAGTTCCGCAACATCTTCGTCAAGGAGCTGTGAGGCCGGGTGACGCCGACCGCGCCGAGCTGCTAAGGAATTCGGCGTGGCGGGTGCTTTTCCTTTGACAGGCGTCGTCGGGCGGGATAGCCTCCGAATTCTTGAGGACGTCCGCATGCATGCCCGGAGGCCGGCACCGACCCGGCCGGCCCCCACCGATCGCGGCCCGACGGAGTGCTCCCGGATGGCGACCACCGACGAGATGAAGCAGCAGCTCGACGAATTCCGGTCCGGGTTCGAGACCCTCCGCGCCGAGGTCGCCAAGGTGATCGTCGGGCAGGACGAGATCGTCGCGGGCGTGCTCACCGCCCTGATCGCCGGCGGCCACGTCCTGCTCGAAGGGGTCCCGGGGCTGGGCAAGACGCTGCTGGTCCGGACCCTGGCCGACGCCCTGACCCTGAAGTTCTCCCGGATCCAGTTCACGCCCGACCTGATGCCGGCCGACGTCATCGGCACCAACGTCGTGCTCGAGACCCCCGAGGGGGGCCGCAAGTTCGAGTTCCAGCAGGGGCCGATCTTCGCCAACCTCGTCCTCGCCGACGAGATCAACCGGGCCACGCCGAAGACGCAATCCGCCCTCCTGGAGGCGATGCAGGAGAAGTCGGTCACGGTCGCCGGCAAGACCTACATCCTGTCGAAGCCGTTCTTCGTGCTCGCCACCCAGAACCCGCTGGAGATGGAGGGGACCTATCCCCTGCCCGAGGCCCAGCTCGATCGGTTCTTCTTCAAGCTCCTAGTGAAATTCCCGAGCGCCTCGGACATCGAGAAGATCCTCGACCGGACGACCGAGGGGATCGATCCCAAGGCGAGCCCCGTCTTCGACGGCCACTCGATCCTGGAGATGAGCCGGCTCGCCCGCCAGATCCCGATCGCCGACGACCTCCGCCGGTACGGCGTGAACCTGGTGATGGCCACCCACCCCGACCACGAGATGGCCACCGAGATGACCCGGCGCTACGTCCGGTACGGGTCGAGCCCGCGCGGGGCGCAGTCGCTGATCCTCGCGGCCAAGATCCGGGCGATCCTCGACCATCGCTACCACGTCTCGCGGGACGACCTCCGCGCCGTCGCCCCGCCGGCGCTGCGGCACCGGCTGATCCTCAACTTCGAGGGGCAGGCCGAGAACGTCCTGGCCGACGACATCATCCTCGACGCCCTCGACACGGTCGAGGAGCCCGCCGGCGCCGCCGTCGGGGCCCACTGATCCCGGCATCGATCGATCGATCGATCCTCGTCCGACCGAGCGATGGACCCACCGCGAGCGGAGCGCGAGCCGACATGCCCCTCTTCGGCACGGACTTCCTCAAGAAGCTCGAATACCTCTCGCTCGTCTCGCGGCGCGTCTTCCGGGGCTCGATCCTCGCGCAGCGGCGGACGATGCAGCTCGGCGGCGGGATCGAGTTCGCCGACCACCGCGAATACTCGCCCGGCGACGACTTCCGCTATCTCGACTGGAACGTCTACGCCCGCCATGACGAGCTCCTCCTCAAGCGGTTCCAGGAGGAGGAAGACCTCCACGTCTACCTCCTGCTCGACTGCTCGGCCAGCATGGGCTTCGGCACGCCGCCGAAGTTCGACTTCGCCCGCCGGGTGGCCGCCGCGCTGGCGTACATCGCCCTGGCCGACCTCGACCGCGTCGGGATCGTCGCCTTCGCCGGCGACATCATCGCCGACTTCCCCCTGACCCGCGGCAAGGCCCGGATCCTCTCGCTGCTCCAGTTCCTCGAGAACCTCGAACCCCAGGGGACCGTGACCGACCTGTCCCGGGTCGTCAAGGGCTTCGTCCACCGGACCCAGCGCCGCGGGCTCGCCCTGCTGGTGAGCGACCTCTACGACCCCGGGGGGTTCAAGGGGGGGCTCGACCTCCTCCGTCATCACCGGTACGAGCCCCACGTCATCCAGGTCTACGACCGCGCCGAGGCCGAGCCGAAGCTGAAGGGGGACGTCGAGCTGTTCGACGTCGAGACCGGCTCGGTCCAGAAGGTGACCGTCACCGAGCGGAACCTCCGCCAGTACCGCGCGATCTTCGACGCCTTCCAGGAGTCGATCAAGGCGTATTGCCAGACCTACGGCCTCGGCTGCACGCGGACCTCCACCGAGATCCCGTTCGACCACCTGATCCTCAAGATGATGCGGACCGCCGGCGCCCTCGCCTGAACCTCGCCGATCTCTCGCCGCTCCCGCCACCGGACCCGTCCCCACGGATGAGCCAGCCCTCATGAATCTCGTCCACCCGACCGCCTTGCTCTGGGCCGGACTGGCGATCCCGATCGTGATCTTCTACATCCTGAAGATCCGCAACCGGCGCGTCCCCGTCTCGACGATCCTGTTCTGGCGGCAGATCTTCGAGGAGAAGCAGCCCCGGTCGATCTGGCAGAAGCTCCGCCACCTGCTCTCGCTGATGGTCCAACTCGCGTTCCTGCTGCTGGTGGTCTCGGCGCTGGCGGAGCCGATCTTCAAGTGGGAGATCCGCGAGGCGCGGCGGATCGTCCTGATCGTCGACAACTCGGCGAGCATGAACGCGACCGACGCCGACCCGACCCGGCTCGACGCCGCCAAGCGGGCCGCCGGACCCTTGATCGACGGCCTCCGGTTCCGCGACGAGCTGGCGATCCTCTCGGCCGGGACCCAGCCCCAGGTCCGATCCGGGCTCACCGGCCACCAGGGGACGCTCCGGGCCGCCCTCCAATCGATCCCGCCGACCGACGGGCCGACCCGGATGGAGGAGACGGTCGAGCTCGCCCGCCGGCTCCTGGCCGACCAGCCACGCCGGCGGATCGTCATCACCACCGATGGCGCCTTCCCCGGGCTGGCCGGGATCCAGGGGGAGGACGTGACGATCCTCCCGGTCGGCCGGAAGACGGGCAACCTGGCGATCACGCGGTTCCAGGCCCGCCGGAGCCTGCTCGACCCGATCGGGTACCAGATCCTCGCCGAGGTCCAGAACGCCGCCGACGAGCCGGCCGACTTCCGGTTCGAGCTCGAGCTGGAGGGCAACGTCGTCGACGTCGTCCCGATCAAGCTCGACCCCGGCGCCAAGTGGACGCAGGTCTTCGAGAAGACCTCGGCCGAAGGCGGGCGGCTCGTCGCCAAGATCAACCGGAGCGACGCGCTGGCCGTCGACAACACGGCCGTCGCGGTCCTGCCCCGTCGCGAGGTCGTCCCGGTGACGCTCGTCACGGACGGCAACCTGTTCCTTGAGAAGGTCTTCGAGGCGAACCCGCTCGTCCGGCTCACCGTCGTCAAGGACCTGCCGAAAGCGACCGTGACCCCCGGCCTCGTCGTCTGGCACCGGAAGGTGGCCAACCCCCTGCCCCCCGGCCATCACCTGGTGATCGAGCCGAGGGAGGCGTGCGACCTCTGGACCGTCGGCGAGACGCTCCTGAACCCGGTCGTCGAGAAGCAGGACAAGTCGTCGCCCCTGATGACGCACATCCGGCTGGACAATGTGCTGATGCCCGAGGCCCGCCAGATCAAGTTCACGGCCAAGGGCACGGCGCTCGCTACCGCGCTGACCGGCGACCCGCTCTATTACGCGATCGAGCGGCCCGAGGGCCGGGGCAAGGTGCTCGTCCTGACGGTCGACCTCGACAAGGGCGACCTGCCGCTCCAGACCGCCTTCCCGATCATGGTGGCGAACGCGCTCGGCTGGTACTCGGGGACGCGCGGGGAGCTTCGCGAGGCGATGGCCAGCGGGACCGTCGCGGATGTCGAGCTGCCGCCGGGCCCGGGCGCGTCGGCGAGGTCGCTCGACCTGGTGTCGCCGGACGGGCGACGGCGGACGCTGCCGGTCTCGGGCGGGAAGGTCACGGTCGGGCCGCTCGACCGGTGCGGGGTCTGGTCGCTCCGGCTGCCGACTGGGCCGCCGGGCGACGCGAGCCAGGCGAAGTCGGCGGGGGGGGCCGGGGCCGAGGCCCCGCCGGTGCTGGAGATCGCGTGCAACCTCTCGGCCCGGTCCGAGAGCGACCTCCGCCCGCCGCCGGGCCTCGTGCCGGCGGAGGCGGCCTCGCTCGGGGGCGGGTTCGGCGGCTGGCCGCTCTGGTTCGTGCTCGCGATGGCGGCGGGGGCCCTGGTGACGGCCGAGTGGTACCTGTATCAAAGGCGATGGATCAGCTGACCATGAGCGACACCTCGTTCCCGTTCGAGCTGACGAGGCCGGCCTGGCTCCTCGCCCTGGCGGTCCTGCCGGTCATCGTCTATTACGCGGCCCGGAGCCTCGTCGACTTCTCGAAGTGGCAGATGCGGATCTCGGCCGGGTTCCGGCTCGCGGTCGCCACCCTGATCGTCCTGGCGCTCGCGGGGCTGACGCTCCTGACGACGACGCGGGCCCAGTACGTCGTCTTCGCGATCGACGACAGCCTGAGCGTCGGCGAGGAGTCGCGGAAGGCGGCCGAGGCGTACGTCGCGAAGGCGACGGCCTCGCTCGGGTCCGACCGGGCGGCGTTCGTCCGATTCGCCGGCCAGCCTGGCGTGATCCAGGAGGGGGCCCAGGCCGCCCCGAAGCCCGCGGGGTCGCCCGCCGTCGACGCCTCGAAGGAGGAGGAGGCCGCCAAGGGGACCGACATCGGCGCGGCGATCGAGGTCGCGGCCGCGGCGATCCCCCCCTTCTATGTCCCCAAGATCGTCGTCCTCTCCGACGGCAACCAGACGGCCGGCGACGCCGTCCGGTCGGCGATCAACTCCGGGGTCCCCGTCTCGGTCGTCCCGCTCAAGACGAGGGACGACCCCGAGATCCAGCTCTCCGCCGTCAAGGTCCCCGCCCAGGTCCAGCAGGGGGAGCCCTTCAACGTCGAGGTCGTGATCGACTCGAACCACGACGACGAGGTCGACGTCGAGGTCTACAAGGGGGCGATCAAGGTCGTCTCCGAGCGCAAGAAGCTGACCAAGGGGGAGAACCGGTTCGGCTTCCGCCAGACGGTCGAGAACGACCGTCTCGCCAACTACGCGGCGCGGGTCCGGGGGGGCAAGGACACCCTGCTCGACAACAACAGCGACTTCGGCCTGGTCTTCACCTCGGGCAAGCCCCGCGTCCTGATCGTCGAGAGCGCCCCGAAGGACGTCGGCGACCTCGTCGCCGCGCTCGAGGAGCACGAGATCCAGGTCGACGTCCGGCCGCCCCAGGGGATGCCCGACTCGCTCTCGGACCTCCAGAACTACGAGCTGCTGATCCTCTCGAACGTCCCGGCGACGAAGCTGACGCTCCGCCAGATGGACCTGGCCCGGACCTACGTCCGCGACCTCGGAGGCGGGCTAATCATGCTCGGCGGCGACCAGTCGTTCGGGCTCGGCGGCTACTACAAGACGGCCCTGGAAGAGATCCTCCCGGTCCGGTCCGACTTCGAGAAGGAGAAGGAGAAGCCGAGCCTGGCGATGATCCTGGTCATCGACAAGTCGGGCTCGATGGGCGGGGAGAAGATCGAGCTGGCCAAGGAGGCCGCCAAGTCGGCCATCGAGCTGCTCGGGCCCAACGACAAGGTCGGCGTGATCGCCTTCGAGGGGGACGTCTTCTGGGTCAGCGAGGTCCACCCCTGCTCGGATAAGGGCTTCGTCCTCGACCGCGTGAGCACGATCGAGGCCGGCGGCGGGACCGAGATGTACCCGGCGATGGTCGAGGCCTTCGAGGCGCTCCAGCAGACGACCGCGAAGCTCAAGCACGTCATCATCCTCACCGACGGGATCTCCGCCCCCGGCGACTTCGAGGGGATCACCCAGTCGATGATCGGCGCCAAGATCACGGTGACGACCGTCGGGGTCGGCGAGGGGGCCGACGCGCAGCTGCTGGAGGAGATCGCCCGGATCGGCAACGGCCGGTACTACTTCACCGACGACCCGGGCTCGGTCCCGCAGATCTTCGCCAAGGAGACGGTCTCGGCGAGCAAGTCGGCGATCAACGAGCAGCCGTTCACCCCGCAGGTCGTCCGGACGACCCAGACGCTGGCCGACCTCGACGTCGACAACTCGCCGCTGCTGCTCGGCTACGTCGTGACCCGGGCCAAGCCGACGAGCGAGCTGATCCTGGCGACCGAGGCGGGCGACCCCCTGCTCTCCTGGTGGCGGTACGGCCTCGGGATGAGCGTCGCATTCACCTCCGACGCCAAGAGCCGGTGGGCCGCCGACTGGATCGCCTGGCCGAACTACGGCAAGTTCTGGGCCCAGGTGGTCCGCCACGCGATGCGGAAGGGGGAGGCCAAGGGGGTGGTCGTCCAGGTCGATCGCAAGGACCGGAAGGCGACCCTCACCCTCGACGCGATCGACCCGTCCGGCAAGTACCTCAACGGGGCGAAGACCGACGTCACGGTGATCAACGACCAGCTCGGCCAGCAGAAGCTGGAGATGGCCCAGACCGCCCCCGGCCGGTACCAGGCCGAGATCCCGACGCCGAGGGCCGGGGCGTACCACCTGGAGATCGGCCAGAGCCAGGACGGACGGCCGATCCACCAGCAGTCGCGCGGGCTCGCCGTCGGCTACCCCGAGGAGCTGAGGCTCCGCGCCACGGATGAGGAGCTGCTCCGGACCGTGGCCCGGGTCAGCGGCGGCGCGTTCGGGCCGGCCCCCGAGGACGTCTTCCAGGCCGACGGCCGGTCGGCCCGGCAGGCGACGCCCCTCTGGCCGTATCTGCTCGCCGCGGCGATCTGCCTGTTCGTCGTCGACGTCGCCCTCCGCCGGATCGATTTCAGCATCGTCTTCGGCGGGCGGAAGTTCGCGCTGGTGCCCGTAACGAATTCGTCGTACACTCGTCGTGCGCCCGTCGGCAACGAACGGACGCCGGCCTGAGGCGCGTCGCCTGACTTCACTCCTCACTCGATCGGGGGCTGGGCCATGCCGGAGCGGATCTATCGCGAGTTGCGGCCGGTGGTGCGGCGCCAGCGGGCGATGCTGATGCTGCGGTCGATGCTCGTCGGCCTCGTCGCCGCGTCGGTCGCCGGGATCTACCTGGGCGTCATGCGGCTGATCGGCCGCGAGGTCTCGCCGATCGCCGCGGTCGCCCTCCTGCTGGGCGGGCCGGCCCTCGGCCTGATCGTCGGCGCCGTCGGCGGCTGGGGATGGCGGAGGGCGGCCCGGGCCGTCGACGACCACTATGGCCTGAAGGACCGATCGTTCACGGCGTTGGCCTTCCTGATTAAGGACGGAGCCCACCCGCTCCGCGAGCTCCAGGTCCGCGACGCCGAGGGGCACCTGGCGAAGATCTCGCCGTCGGACATCGTGCCGTTCCGCGTGCCGAGGTCGGCCCCCTACGCCTTCGGCCTGCTGGCCGCGGCCGTGGTCCTGCTCTGCATGCCCCCGCTCGGCTCGCACAAGGCCCGGGCCGCATCGAAGGAACTCCCGCCCGGCGTCCGCAACGTCGCCGAGAAGGAGGAGGAGAACCTCAAGGAGCTGGAGAAGTTCGCCCGCGAGAACGAGGACAAGGACCTGGAAGGCCTGGTGAAGGGGCTGGAGGCCAAGGTCGAGGAGATGAAGCAGCCGGGGGTCGACGTCAAGGAGGCCCTCGCCAAGCTCTCCGAGATGCAGGCCGCGATCGCGGCCAAGCAGGCCCAGTACAACGTCGGGCTCGTCGACGCCCAGCTCCAGTCCCTCGGCGCGGCGATGATGTCGGCCAACCCGACCGAGGCCGCCGGCCAGGCCCTCCAGGACGGCAAGTTCGACCAGGCGGCGAAGGAACTCGAGAAGCTCGAGGACCCGCCGGTCGAGAAGAAGGAGACGAAGTCGCTCGAGGAGAAGCTCAAGCAGCTGGCCAAGGCGATGGGCGACGTCGGCCTCGGCCAGCTCGGCGGCGCGACCGGCGAGATGGCCGAGGGCGTCAAGTCGCAGAACAAGGCCAAGTTCCGCAAGGCCACCCGCGAGCTCGCCTCGCTCTCCAAGGCGCACAGCAAGCGACGGAAGCTCAAGGAGATCCTCGACGCCGAGGTCGACTCGCTCAACGAGAGCAAGGGCGAGTGCGACTCGCAATTCGCGATGCGCGGCAAGAAGCCCGAGAAGTCGACCTCGCCGAGCAACAGCTGGGGCCTTTCGACGAGCGGCAACGTCCTCGGCGACAAGACGAAACTCCAGTCGAAGCGGGACGTGAAGGAGGTCACCGGGATCGAAGGGGATGGCTCGTCCGAGATGGAGACGACCCACTCGCCCGAGGGCCGACAGGCCGCCGCCCGGGGCTATCGCGAGAGCTACCAGAAGTACAAGAAGATGTCCGAGTCGGTCCTCGACTCCGAGCCGATCCCGCTCGGGCATCGCCAGGCGATCCGCAAGTACTTCGAGCTGATCCGCCCCGAGGGGGGTGGCTCCCCCGCCGCGGTCAAGCCCGAGGCCGCCGCCCCGGCCTCGGCCGAGCCGGCCCCGGCCGCGCCCTCGGAGCCGTCGCCGAAGTGAGATCGCTGGCTATAATCGACCTGGCCCGGGCGCCGTCCTCCGCGGACGTGCCCGGGCCTTTCCCATGACACCGACCGGGACCATCGCGCGATGAAGTACCGACGATTCGGCCGGACCGGCTGGGACGTGAGCGAGATCGGCTACGGGATGTGGGGGATGGCCGGCTGGACCGGCTCGGACGACGACGAATCCCTCGCCGGCCTCCAGCGATCCGTCGACCTCGGCTGCAACTTCTTCGACACCGCGTGGGGCTACGGCAAGGGGCACAGCGAGACCCTGCTCGGTCGGCTCGTCCGCGCGAATCCCGGGAAGGACCTCAAGGTCGCCACGAAGGTCCCGCCCAAGGACTTCCGATGGCCGTCGCGGCGGGGATCGACCCTCGACGAATGCTTCCCCCCCGATCATATCCGCGAGTACGCCGAGAAGAGCCTGGCGAACCTCGGCCTGCCCCGGATCGACCTGCTCCAGTTCCACGTCTGGGAAGATGCCTGGGCGCACGACGTCCGGTGGCAACGAGCGATGGACGGCCTGCGAAGCCGGGGGCTCGTCGGGGCCGTCGGGATCAGCGTGAACCGTTGGGAGCCCGAGAACGTCGTCGAGTCGCTCCGGACGGGGCAAGTCGACGCCGTGCAGGTGATCTACAACATCTTCGACCAGGCGCCGCAGGACGAACTCCTGCCGCTCTGCGAGGAGCTGGACGTCGCGGTGATCGCCCGGGTCCCGTTCGACGAGGGGACGCTGACCGGCACGCTCACCCTCGACTCGACCTGGCCCGAGGGGGACTGGCGGTCGACCTACTTCGTCCCGGAGAACCTCGCCGCGAGCGTCGAGCGGGCCGAGCGGCTCCGGCCGCTGGTGCCGGCGGGGATGACGATGCCCGAGCTGGCCCTCCGGTGGATCCTGGAAGACCGCCGGGTCGGCACGATCATCCCCGGGATGCGCAAGGTGCGCAACGTCGAGGCGAACGTCGCCACGAGCGACGGCCGACGGCTCGACCCTGCCCTCTTGGAGGCGGTCCGGGGCCACCGGTGGGACCGCCGCCCCACCGCCTGGTCCCAGTGAGCCGGGGATCGATCCGGGACGAGTTCAGGTCTGGCCGTAGAGGTAGCTGATCAGGTGCGTGTTCTCGGCGTGGAGCCGCTCGTACATGACCTTGATCACGTCGCCTACCGACACGATCCCGATGAGCCGGCCGTCCTCCAGGACGGGGACCTTGGCGATCCGCCGCTCGCTCATCTGGCCCATCACCTCGTCGACGTCGTCCTCGGGGCCGCAGGTGACGGGGTTGCACGTCATGACCGAGGCGATCTTCTCGCACGAGAAGGCCTCGCCCCGGTTATGCATCAGGCGGAGGACGTCGCGCTCGCTGACGACGCCGATGAGCTTGCCCTCCTCGTTGACGACCGGCAGCGATCCGATGTTGTTCTGCACGAGGCGGGCGATCGCCTCGGCCACGGTCGTGTCGGGGGCGATGGTGACGACTCGCATCCCCTTCGACTTCAGGACGTCGCGGACTTGCATGACCCGGCTCCCGCATTGACGCGCGGTCGGCCCCGGGCGGGGCCGCGAAGCGATCGCGCTTATGGGATCGGTGTTCGGAAGAAAGGACCGTCGACAGCATCGTCGGCCAGGCCCGCCCCGATTGCAACGAGATTCCCGACGATTGTCCGAACTTGCGGGTCGCTCTCGCCGCCATACGATCGCCGATCGCGGCCGGTCGGCCTACACTGAGGCTTCGGTCGGCATCGCCGGTCGCAGGAGACGCGGCCCGATCCGGACCGGGCGGGACTCGAACGGGGCGGATGTCATCCATGGCGACGGCGCGGATCGCGGTGATCGGTGGCGGGCTTGGCGGGCTCTCGGCGGCGCTCGAGCTTTCGCGGCGCGGGTATGAGGTCGTCGTCCTCGAGCGGCACGATGAGGTCGGCGGCAAGGCCAGCTCGCGGGCCGAGGCCGGCTTCCGGTGGGACGAAGGGCCGAGCATCCTGGTCATGCCCTGGGTCTATCGGGAGCTGTTCGAGTCGAGCGGGCTCGACCCCGAGGCCTATCTGCCGCTCCGACGGCTCGACCCGGCCTTCAAGGCGATCCTCTCGGACGGGCGGCCGCTGACCATCCCGTCCGACGCCGCCGGCCTCCGCGACGCCTTCGCCGCGATCAACCCGGTCGACGCGGCGGGGCTCGACCGGTTCCTCGCCAAGATGGACCGGTTCGCCAGGGTGATCGCCCACTCGTTCTGCGACCGGATCCTGGAGAACTGGGGGCAGGTGATGCTCTCCCCCCTGCTCCTCTCGGCCGCCCTGATCTCGCCGGCCAAGAGCTACGCGAGCGAGATCGACGAGCACTTCCGCTCGCCGGCCGTCCGCGAGCTGCTCTACGGGTTCCCGACCTACTCCGGCTTCGACCCCAAGACCGCCCCGGCCTCGCTGGCGATCATCCCCTGGACGATCATCCGCGAAGGGGTCTGGTATCCGGCCCACGGCGGGATCGCCGCGATCCCGCAGGCCGTCGCCCGGGCCTGCCGCGACCGGGGGGTCGAGATCCGGACCGGGGTCGAGGTCGAGGCGATCGAGCTCGACTCCACGAATCGGGTCCGGTCGGTCGCGACGTCCTCGGGGCCGATCGAGGTGGTCGCGGCCGTCTCGAACAGCGACTACGTCCACACCCACCGGATGCTCCGCGGCGGCCGCGGATTCTCCCCCGAGGTGCAGGACCTCCGGGCCGGCAAGGCCGGGGCCTCCAGCTCGTTCCTCACGGTGCAGCTCGGCTGCGACCGGACCTGGCCCGACCTGGCCCACCACCTGCTCGTGCTCACCGAGGGATCGGGCCGGGTCTACGACGAGCTTTTCCTCCGGGGCGAGTATCCGTCCGACCCGCCGATCTACCTGAACGCGACCTGCGTGACCGACCCCGGTGACGCTCCCGACGGGGGCTCGAACCCGTTCATCGTCGTCGGGGCCCCGCCGCTCCGTCCGGGGGCCGAGCCCGACCGCGAGTTCGAGGCCCGCTACGCCAACGCCCTGATCGCCCGGCTCGAAGCGTCGGGCCTCGAGGGCATGGGCTCGTCGATGGTCGTCGGCCGGGTCACCGGGGCGGGCGAGTGGCGTGACAAATTCCACGCCTTCCTCGGCTCGATCTACGGCCTGAGCAATGCCCACAATATCCTCGGCGGTAGCTTCCGACCGCTGAACTACCGGGCCGATATCCCCGGCCTCTACTTCGTCGGCGGCGGGGTCCAGCCCGGACCCGGGATGCCGATGGTGGTCCAGAGCGGTAAGATCACCGCCGAGCGGATCGCGCGCGATATCCCCGTCCGTCAGCCCGCCGTCGCGGCGGCCGCCGGGTCGCGACGATGAGCCGACGGTCTCCCGGGCCCTCGCCATGATCCCCGCGATCCTCTGGACGCTCCTCGTCCTGAACTTCCTCCGCCGGTTCGGCTCATACCGTTCGCTCCGGCCCGAGGCCGGCCCCCTTCCTCTCGACCTGCCGGCGGTCGACGTCGTCGTCCCCGCCCGGAACGAGGAGGCCGGCTTCGAGGCGTCGCTGGCGACGATCCTCGGCCAGGAATACCCCGCGCTCCGGGCGATCGTGGTCGACGACCAGTCGACGGACGCCACTCTCGCCATCATGAGACGGATGGCCTCGGCCGACCCGAGGATCGTCGTGGTGGCAGGCGAGCCACGCCCCCCCGGCTGGGTGGGCAAGACCTGGGCCGTCCACCAGGGATACTTGCAGACGCGGTCCGACTGGATCTGCTTCGTCGACGCCGACATGGGGCTGCATCCGCGGGCGATCGCGACCGCCGTCGAGTCGGCGCTCCGCGAGTCGGCCGACTTCGTCTCGATCATGCCTCGGGTCGAGTGCCGGACGTTCTGGCAGTCGACGATCGCCGTCTCGCTCTTGCAGTTCCTCCTCCACCTCTACCCGATCGACCGGACGAACGACCCGAGGTCGTCGACCGCGATCGCCGCGGGGGGATTCATCCTGGTCCGGAGGTCGGCCTACGACCGCGCCGGGGGGCACGAGGCGGGCCGGCACGACATCGTCGACGACATCCTCCTGGCCAGGCGCGTCAAGGCCGAGGGGGGCCGGATCTACGTGAGGATGGCCCCGGACCTGGCCCGGACCCACATGTACGGGAGCTTCGGCGCCATCTGGCGAGGGCTCCGCAAGAACGCCTACGCCGGGATGGATTACCTCTTCTACAAGTACGCGTTCGGCATGACCGGGGCCGTCTTCCTCGCCTGGGCCCCCCTCGTGGCCCTGGCCCGCGGGATCGCGACCGGCTCGCGGTGGCATCTCGTCGTCGGTCTCTGGGGCTGCCTGGCCGAGGCGGCCGCGGCGCTGCCGGTGGTCGCCTTCCTCCGGATCAGCCCGTGGTACGCCCTGACCGTCCCGGCCGGGATGACGGCCTATGCCGCGATCGCGACGTCGAGCGTCTGGCACCACCACCGAGGCCGCATCCTCTGGAAGGACCGGACCTTGTCATCGGCCGAAGTCCGGGCCGGGATCGCCGCCGGGCGGACTTCGCCGACCGGCAGCGGGGGCTCTCGCCCCGACGGATCGACCCGGGAGACCGGCCCGTCCGGGATCGCGAAAAAAGTGGCCGGGGAAAAGACGGACGAATGACCGGGGGATGTCGCTGATACTCGGGAGAAGGTCGTCCGTTTCGGCGGTCGGCATTCTCGGGCTCGGCGCGTGAGAGGGCGCGTCGAGCCTTTTTTCATCTCGTCGCCCCCTCCGTCTTCGATCCGGCCGGGGATCATCCCCTTGTCACCGGACGTCGGCCGGGCGAAATTCCCTCATGAACTCCCGATCCGTAGCCTCGGGGACGGCCGTCGAACGCGGCGATCGGGTCATCCGCGCCTACAAGCACGGATGGCCGCGGGTCGCCATCGACACGATGATCCGCCGCCGGTTCCGGTCCCGCTTCTTCGCGATCCGCGTCCAGGGCCTGGAGCGATTGCGGGACGCACTGAAGGCCGAGCCGGGAGGGACGCTCTTCCTGGCCAACCATTCGTGCTGGTGGGACCTGTTCCTCGTCCACTTCCTGAACGAGTCGATCCCGGTCGACGGCTATGGGATGATGGAGCACGCCAACCTCAAGCGGTTCGGCTTCTTCCGGCGGATCGGGGCGTACTCGGTCGACCGGGCGAGTCCCGCGGGGGTCCGGGCGTCGATCGAGTACACCTGCGAGCTGCTCCGCGACGATCGCGCGGGCGTCTGGATCTTCCCGCAGGGGAACATCGTCGGCAACGACGTCCGGCCGCTCGGGTTCCAGCCCGGGCTCCGGGTCCTCGTCCGTCGGGCCGGGCGGGTCCGGGTCGTCGCCGTCGCGTTCCGGTACGAGTTCTGGCAGGACGAGCGGCCCGAGGCGTTCGTCCGATTCGGCGAGCCTCGCTGGGTCGAGGCGACGGAGGCGGCGAGGTCGGTCGAGGAATGGGAACGCCGGCTCACCGAGGAGGTTGACGCCCTCCGCGACGACGTGACGGCCCAGCGTGCCGACCGGTTCACGTCCCTGCTGTCGGGTAAGTCGTCGATCAGCGAGAAATATGCCCGACTCCGGGCGCGTTGGCGAGGCGGGGCGGGTTGACCCGGATCGCCGGCCGCGACTACGATCGGCGGCTGTCGCCCCTCCCGATCGCGAGGCCACCGCTTGTTGTCGCACCCGTGGGCGGAACGACTGGGTCTGGCCGCGATGCTCCTCGGCACCTTCGCGGCCCGCGCCTGGAGGGCGGACCAGCCGATCCTGGAGAACTACGTCGGCCGCCAGGTCCCGACGGCGATGGTGGCGGGCAACCTCGCCCGCGGGTCGGGCTTCCTCGCCCCCCAGCTCGACACCGGGCCGTTCCCTAATCTGTTCCTCGTCGAGCCGCCCGTCTCCGCCCAGCTCGTCGCGTGGACGTCGGGGGCGACGGGCCTGCCGCTCGACCCGACGGGGCGGCTCCTCTCGGCCGCCGCGACGACCCTCGCGGCCTGGTCTCTCCACGCGCTCGCCCGGAGGCGAGGGGGGCCGACCGTCGGCTTCGCGACCCTGGTTGCGTTCGCGACGTTCCCCGTGACGCTCCGCTACGGGAGGGCCTTCCAGCCCGATCCGACGGCGATGGCCCTGGTCTTGGCCGGCCTGGCCGCGCTCGATCGGGGGTCGCGGACCGCCTGGGTCCTGGGTTGGACCCTCCTGGGACTCGGCATCGCCCAGAAGGTGACGTGGGCGTTCGCGCTCGTCCCCGCCCTGTTCGCCCTCGGAGGGAAGTCGACGGTTTCCCGGAGAGTCGCACCTGCGGTCCTGGCAATGATCCCCGCCCTCGCCTGGTATCTCCTCGTGTCCCTGGCCCTGGTCGACGGCCCGTCCGGTTCGGCGACGTCGGCCGACAACGCGGCGAACTGGCTCGCGCGGCTGGCCCCGACGAGCTTCCTGGACGCCCGCCGATTCGCCATCGTCGGTCGCGATCTGTTTGTGAGGTCGTTCACGCCCCTCGGTTCGCTCCTCTTCGCGTTCGGAATCGCCCGGAGTCGAGGCGCGGATCCGCTCTGGCGGTGGTGGACGATCGCCGCGGGCCTGGCCCTGGTCGTGCTCTTCGGCAAGCTCCATCACGACTACTACTGGCTGATGCTCGCGCCTCCCGCCGCGGGATGGGTCGGGATCGCAGCGGGACGGCTGGCCGAGCGGTCGCGGCCGCTCGCCGCGGGCGTCCTGGCTGCCCTGGCCGCCCTGGGAATCTTCCAGTCCCGTTCGACCTGGGCGACCCCTCGCGAATGGCGCGATGCTCCCGAGCTGGCCCGGGCGATCCGGAAGAATGTGCCGGTCGACGCGCTGGTGATCGCACCCGAGGCGGTGATCTATCTGGGCGGCCGGCGCGGGTGTCGCCTAGAATACGACGGGGCGGGTGCCGTCCGGGCCGCGAACGAGTGGCGGCCCACTCCTCCATACGTTGAGGCCGACCCGTCCTCCCTCGTCCGGTTCTACCGGACACGGGCTGGGGCCCGCTACTACGCCGACGTCGACCTCGGGCCCGAAGACCCGACGAGGCGACGGCTCCGAGAGGCCGTCCTGGTCGAGCCCAGTGCTCGCGTGATCGAGGACCGCCCTGGGCGCTATCTGATCGTGGCGTTCGACGACCCGGTCGTCCCCTGAGGCCACACCCATGACCCCCGACCCGACGCGCAAGCCCGTCACGCTCCACGACTTCGCCGCGTGGAAGGCCGAGCGCCGCAAGATCGCGATGCTGACGGCCTACGACTTCACGATGGCCCAGCTCCTCGACGCCGCGGGGGTCGACTGCCTGCTCGTCGGCGACTCGCTGGGGACGGTCGTCCAGGGGTGGGACACGACCCTCCGCGTCACCCTCGGCCAGATGACCTACCACGCCGAGATGGTGGCCCGGGGCGCCCGCCGGTCGTTCGTGGTGGCCGACCTGCCCTTCCTCAGCTACCAGGTCTCGCCGGCCCAGGCCGTCCGGTCCGCGGGCCGGCTGCTGAAGCGGACCGACTGCCGGGCCGTGAAGCTCGAAGGCGGGGTCGCGATGGCCGCGACGATCCGGGCCGTCGTCGACGCGGGCGTCCCCGTCATGGGGCACGTCGGCCTGACTCCCCAGTCGGTCCGCCGGCTCGGGGGTTACAAGGTCCAGCGCGACGAGGAGCGGCTCGTCGCCGACGCGCAGGCCGTCGCCGATGCCGGGGCGTTCGCGATCGTCCTCGAATGCGTCCCCGGGCGGGTCGCCGCCCGGATCACGGCGAGCCTGACGATCCCCACCATCGGGATCGGCGCGGGGCCCGATTGCGACGGCCAGGTCCTCGTCACGCCCGACCTCCTCGGGCTCTTCCAGGGGTTTCGGCCCAAGTTCGTCCGCCAGTATGCCCAGCTCGGCGAGGCCGTCCGCCTGGCCGCCGCGGGGTACCTGGCCGACGTCCGGGAGGGCCGGTTCCCCGCCGAGTCCGAGAGCTTCCGCTGAGCCCCGTCCCACCCGATCCCAACCGTCCGGAGGGCTGAGCCATGGCTGCATCGTCGGCCGAGGAGTTGACCCGGAAGAAGTGCGTCCCGTGCGAGGGGGGAATCCCCGCCCTCGGGCCGGGCGAGGTCGCCGGGCTGCTGGAGTCCCTGCCGGGCTGGAGGGCGACCGCCGACGGCAAGCGGATCCGCCGCGACTGGAAGGCGAAGGGGTTCGTCGCCGCGATCGACTTCTTCAACAAGGTCGCCGCCGTCGCCGAGGAGGAGGGGCATCACCCCGACCTCCACCTCGAGGCCTATCGGGACGTCGGCGTCGAGATCTGGACGCACGCCATCGGCGGGCTCTCGGAGAACGACTTCATCCTCGCCGCCAAGATCGACCGGATCGCCTGGAACTACCGGCCCTGAATCCCGGTCCCCCTCATGGCAAGATCCGGCCCAGCAGGCGGCCGAAGAAACCCCGTCGCCTCGGTGACTGGTTGGGGGCGGCGATCGGCTCGACCTCGATCGGGGCGTCCTGGAGCCGGACGGTCGACTCGGCCGACGCGACCCGGGTCGGCTCGGCCGGGCGGACCGTCCTGAGGTGCGACTGGAGGGCGATCGACGCCTCGGCAGCCGGGACCGGGAGCCGGATCGAGAGCGGTTTCGCCCCGGCCCGACCCCGGAGGTCGCCGAGATAGCTGAGCAGCGCGGCGCGGCCGTCGCCCGAGGCTTGCAGGAGGTAATGGACCCAGGCCCAGGCCTCGCGGTAGTCGCGCGGGGCCATCTGCCGGACGGCCTTGAGCCCTTCCAGCCGCGCCAGGTCGGGGGTCCAGCCGTCTCGGAGGTCCTGCGGGATGCGCGCCATGTGCTCGCGGTTGACTCCCGCGGGGTCGGCGGACTCGAAATACTCCGCGAGACCCTCGTCGAGCCAGAGGGGGACGTCGCCGACCGCCAGGTGGAGGAGGGCATGCGTCGCCTCGTGGCGGAGGTCTTCCTCGAGCCGGTCGCCCTGGAAGGTGTAGACGACCCTCCGGGGCCCCTGCGCGATGAAGAAGGCCCGGCGCTGGGGGAGGTCCGGGTAGTAGAAGGTGAGGAAGTGTTCGAACGCCTTGCGGTCGCCGAGGATGTAGACCTCGACCGGGTGCTCGCCCGCGTCGACCTTGAGGCCGAGCGTCTCCTCGAGCTCCGACCGGAGCGAGGTGAGCTGGCGGACCACGCCGTCGTCGGCCGGGAGCGGCTGGTTGGTGAAGACGACGTAGGGCCCGGTCCGCGTCTGATACTGGGACGGGACGAGGGGCTGGCCGCGATCGCCCGTCGTCGCGCAGCCGGCGAGGGCGGCCGTCAGGAGGGTCGAGGCCGCGATCGGCATCGCACGGGTGCGTCGAGGGATCATCGTGGCCTCGCGGCGACGGGGTCCGGCGGGTCGGTCGGTCGATGTTCGATCCGTCAGGAGAGCTGGCGTCCCCGGTGACGATTCCGCTCACGCTTCTTGTCGGAGACACGGGCGACGGCCCGCCAGAGGGCCTTCCAGTCGTCCCGGGGCGAGAGATGGCCGGCGCTATAGGCCCGCAGGAACCGGAGGGAGTCGGTCCGCGTCCGGCCGGGGACGGATTCGAGGCTGATCTGGAGCCTCGCCAGGTTCTGGAGCCGGCGATGCCCGGGGATCGGGTGCACGAGCTGGACGCCGACGAGGTCGATCAGGCTCAGTCGCGGGTCCTCGACCGAGGGATCGCCCTCGACCATGATGTTCGCCGACTTCAGGTCGCGGTCCGAGATCGACCGCTCGTGGAGGGTCCGGAGCAGCCGGGCCAGCGCCCGGGTGAGCGACCGGACCGCGAGGCGACGGCCGTCGGGCGCGAGGCCCGGGAGGACGTCCCGCGAATAGTCGGCCAGGGTCATCGCCCCCTCGGCCTTGATCGTGACGAGGAACGTCTCCAGCGGGATCGGCACGAGCGGCGCGGTCCGCTCGACGATCGCCAGGTTCTGCGGCGTCGGGATGCCGCGGCTGGCGAGGTCCTGCGCCGCCTGCCAGGCACGCCAGGCCCGGGTCGGTCGGAGGACGTTGAGCAGCCATTCGAGCGGCTTCTTGGACTTGAACCGCTTGAAGATGACGCGCCTCGGCTCGCCGCGGACTCTCAAGGTGATCTCGGCCACGGTGGTCGTCCGCGAGTCCTTGAGGATCACGGCGCCCGGCTGGTCGAGGAGACGGAGCGGGTCGGCCGCCGCGAGCTTGACCGTCGGTCGGTCGAGATCGCGCGAGGCGATCGCCCAGCATCGGGGAGCGCGGAAGGTCTTGAAGTACTTGTTCGTCCCCCGGCATCGCCGCCCCCACCGCCTCCAGAGCCGCTCGGCCCAGTTCCGGGTCGAGTTCTCGATCGACGGGGCGAACCAGCGGGTCTCGCGGACGTCGGCCTTGCGGGCCCGGAGATAATCCCGGAGGAACCGATAACGGTCGGCCCGGCTGCAACGGAGCCAGAAGTAATGATTCAGGAGCGCGAGGTTCTTCCTCGCCGCCCGCCAGCTCAGGCGCCCCGTGGTCCGCAGGGCGTCGAGGTCGATCAACGAGAGATGCGGCTGGTCGTCGGAGTCGAACCGGACGAGCACGTTGCCCGGGTGGAAGTCCTGGTGGACGAAGCCCGCGTCGTGGAGGTGTGCGGTCAGCTCGGCCAGGGCGGTCGCCAGGGCGTGGCGGACCTTCGCCTCGCGGTCCCCGGGCATCCGGGGGAGCCGTCGCTCGACGAACTCGTCGAGCGGGACGGTCTCGGGGATCGCCTGGGTGATCAGGTAATTCTCGAACAGGAACGACCGCTTCCGCTGCTCGCCCAGCGCGATCGGGTCGATCGTGTCGACGCCGATGGCCGCGAGCTTGATCGCGCGACGGCCCTCGTTGCGGCCCTTGCCCCGGCGGAACCACTGGCGGGCCATCGATCGGAGGTCGGGCACGAGGAAATGCTTGACGTAGATCGCCCCCTCGGCCAGGTCGACCCGGTAGACGGTCCGGTGCGGGCCGGTCTTGACCGTGGTCGTCCGGCCGGTCAGTCGCCACTCGTCGAGCTTCAGGCCGCGGTCGCCGAGCAGGACGTCGCGCCACTCCGGCCGGACCCACCAGCCGGTATCCCCGGAGCGGGACCAGTCCCACTCCGGGGGTTCGAACAGCCGCTGCGGCCTCCGCGTCCGCGGCGAATCGGGCCCGGCTCCGATCGTCGAACGGTCCATCTCAGGGTCCCGGAGGCCTTGCGCCGAAGGGAGGCGCGACCGGAGGTCGCAGCGCCCTCGCGTCGGTCGGGATCTGGCGATACTTCGGGGCCGGGGGCCGCGCGCGGCCCGAGACGGCCCCCACGAACGTCGGGGCCCAGGCCGAGACCGAGTACCCCGCCTCGACCGACAGCCGCGCGGCGCGGCCCATGGCCAGCCTTCTCTCGGGATCGTCGCGGAGGGACCGGATCGCCTCGACCCATTCGTCGGCCGTCTCGGCGAGCAGCCCCGTCTCGCCCGGGCGGATCATCTCGGGGTGGACGCCCACCGGGTTCGCGACCGCTGGGAGCCCGGCCGCCATGGACTGGAGGACCTTCAGCCCGCACTTCCCCTGCGACCAGAGGTCGTCCGGGACCCAGCTCACGCCGACGTCCGCGGCGCCAAGCTCGGCGGCCTCGGTCGCCGACGACCAGGGGACGGTGACGACCGGCAACGCGCCGAGGTCGGCCGTCCGGTCGCAGATCAGGCGGAGCCGCGAGCCGGAGACCTCGGCGCCGACCCGATCCCACGTCGCCCGCCGCGACTCGATCCCCGCCAGCGTGCTCGAGGAGCCGATCCAGGCGAGGTCGATCCCCGGCCCGCACCCTTCGCGCTCAGCGTTTCGAGGAGGATAGAGCCCCAGGTCGATGCAGGTCGGGATCACCCGGACCGCATCGGCCCGCGCGCCGGAGCGGAGGGCACAGTCGGCCAGGAAGTCGTTGCCGGCGACCACGGCGTCGGCCATCTGCATGACGCCGCGAAACCGGGCGGCGCGGCGCGGGCAGTGCGGGCCGCGGGGGTCGTAGGAGTCGCGATAGAGGACGGCGTCGTCGAAGTCGAAGAGGAGGAACCGCGCCCGTCGTCGGAGCTGGCCGAGCTGCCAGGCCGGCAGCAGCTTCCGCTGGAGCAGGACGGCGTCGAACTCGCCGGCCCGGTCGAACTGGCGGCGGCGGCCGAGCAGCCCCTTCTCGATCGCCTGGACCTCGAGCGTCCAACCGCAGGCCTCGAGGGCAGGCCGGAAGGCGTGGATCCGGTAGCGTCCGCAGACGTGGTCTCGGGTCTCGGTGAGCGCGAGTGCCCTCATCCCGTCCTCCATGACGGCGAGGGGACTCCGGGCCGGTCCGGCCGGGTCGCCCCCCCTCGGCCGCGAATCCTATCGGAGACCGCCGATCCTGACCAGGCCAGTTTCGACCCCAACCCGCCCGGTCGTCACGACCCGAAGGGCTGCCGTCGCCGTCGCCGACCAACGCATCAAGCCGGGGGCGGGACGGGGCCGACTTCCTGTCCGTGTGCGGCGCCGAGCAAAGTCGGATTGTCGCGTCCGGGCACTCTTGATAGAAGGACTGGGCCCGAGCCCCGCGAGCGGCGACGCCCCCGGGATGGCATGGAGGCCAGTGGGTACCCCCGTCATCGGCGCGCGCGACTCATGAAAAATTTCTCCCGCCTCGTTCGCCACGCCTGGCCCTATCGGGTCCGGTTCGCCCTGTCCATCGTCTGCGCCATCCTGGTCGCGGTCATGTGGAGCGCGAACATCGGGGCCGTCTCCCCGCTCCTCCAGATCCTCTTCCAGAATCGGAACTGCCAGGACTGGATCGCCGAGCGGATCGACGCGGGCGCCACCGAGGTGGAGTCGCTCCGGGCCAGGCTCGGCGAGATCGCGTTCCTGGAGGCGGACGGCCGCGACCCGGCCGGGGTCCAGGCCCACAAGTCGGCCCTCGCCTCCGCCTGGATCGACGAGACGGAACGCCAGCGGGCGATCCGGGAAGATCGCGCCGAGAAGCTCCGGCGCGACCGGGGCGCGGGGGGGGTCGCCCCGGGAGGGTCGCTCGGCGGACCGCCCCCGTCCGCGCCCGCCGAGGGAGAAGCCGAGCCGAGGCCGATCCTGGTCCTGAAGGCCCGGTCGGACGAGTTCTGGGCGTCATTGGTGTTGACCGGGGCAGGAGACACCGCCGGCCTCGACGTGCGCCGGTCGCGCGCCGAACGCTCGCTGGCCGACTCGGCCTGGTGGCTCGACAAGTATCTGCGGGTCCGCCCGTGGATCGATCGCTACCTGCCGCACAACGGGTTCAACACCCTGCTCCTGCTGCTCGCCCTGGTGATGACGGGGGTCGCCCTGAAAGGCTTCTTCCTGTTCCTGCAGGAAGTCCTGGTCACGGACATGACCCAGCTCACCCTCTTCGACATCCGCAACCTCTTCTACCGGCGGACGCTGGCCCTGGACCTCGCCGCCTTCAACGAGCAGGGGTCGGCCGACCTGCTCGCCCGGTTCACGAACGACATGGAGTCGCTCAATCAGGGGCTGAGCACGATCCTCGGCCGCGTGATCCGCGAGCCCCTCCGGATCGTGGGCTGCCTGGCTGGCGCGCTCTGGTTCAACTGGCGGCTGACGCTCCTGGCGCTGGTGCTCGTCCCGGTCTCGGTCGCCACGACCTACCGGGCCGGCAAGATCATGAAGCGGGCGGTCCGTCGGAGCCTGGAGAGCATGTCGAACATCTACAAGATCCTCCAGGAGAGCATCAGCGGGATCCGGGTCGTCAAGGCGTTCACGATGGAGCGGTACGAGCGCAGGCGGTTCTTCCTCGAGACCAAGAGCCTGTACAAGAAGAGCGTGAAGGTCGCGGTGATCGACGCCCTGTCCGACCCCGTCCTGGAGATCCTGGCGCTCACGACCGTCTCGATCGCCCTGCTCTCGGGCTCGTACCTGGTCCTCAACCACACGACCTTCCTGAACCTCGGGTTCGTCAAGCTCCAGCTCGCGTCCAAGCCGATGGGGATCGCCGACCTCCTGGCCCTCTATGCGATGCTCGCTGGCGTGTCCGACCCGATCCGCAAGCTGGCCAACGTCCATTCCAAGATCCAGCGCGCCGCGGCGGCCTCGGACCGGATCTGTGCCCTGATGGACCGCCGCCCCGACGTCCGGGAGAAGCCCGATGCCGTCGCCCTGCCGCGGCACCGCCTGGCCATCGAGTTCGACGGCGTGACCTTCGGCTACAGCCCGTCGAGGCCGGTGGTCCAGGGGCTGAGCCTCAAGGTCCGCCACGGCGAGACCATCGCCCTGGTCGGCCCCAACGGCTGCGGCAAGTCGACCCTCATGAACCTGTTGCCCCGCTTCTGGGACATCCAGGACGGCGCCATCCGGGTCGACGGCCAGGACGTCCGCGACGTCCGGCTCCGGAGCCTCCGGTCGCAGATCGGCATGGTCCTCCAGGAGACGACCCTGTTCAACGACACGGTCGCCAACAACATCGCCTACGGGAACCGGCACGTCCCGCGCGGGGCGATCGTCGAGGCGGCCAAGCGGTCGTACGCCCACCAGTTCATCACCGGGCTGCCCGAGGGCTACGACACGATGCTGGGCGAGCACGGCGTCGGCCTCTCGGGCGGGCAGCGGCAGCGGATCGCGATCGCCCGCGCCATGCTCCGCGACCCGGCCATCCTCATCCTCGACGAGGCCACCAGCGCCGTCGACATCCAGGACGAGGCCCTGATCCGCAAGGCGATCGAGGAGTTCGTCCGCGGCCGGACCACCTTCCTCGTCACCCACAGCCTCGGCGCCCTCCAGATCGCCGACCGGGTCGTCCTGATGAACGAGGGGCGGATCGAGGCCGTCGGCACCGAGGCCGAGCTGCGACGAACGTCCCCCTTGTTCCGCCGCCTGTACGAGATCCACTTCCGGCGCGAAAGCGCCTGAGGCCCCGACGGCAGTCCGACGTCAGGCGGTCGGGACCTTCCGGCCCTGCGATCATCGCTGGCCCCCTCGCGCCGTAATTGCCGATCCGGGGCGCGACTCGTGTCACGGGCGACGCGACACGTCGTATTGCACCATAGCCTGCGAGCATTCATGCCACGACCCGGGCCTGGCGGCGAATTTCATTGACCCCCGGGGATGTCCGGGCCTAGGGTAAGATGAGATTCAGGCCTCGGCCTGACCCCTCATCCGCATGGGTGCGCGACGAATCATCTTCGAGGAGGTCGATCATGGTCCAGGACCGCCGTCGGCGACGGGTCGTCCCGGCATGCCTCGCGTCCCTCGGCCTGATGGCCTTGGCGGCCGCCTCGTTGGTCGCGGCCGACGGGCCGAGAGACAAGGCGCGCGGGGCCTCGACGAAGGCCGGCGTGCCGGCGTCGGCGACGACGAACGGGTCGCGCCCGGACTACATCGACCGGATGATCCGCGAGGGCTGGGCCAGCGCCAACTTGAAGGCGTCGCCGGTCGCTCGCGACGAGGAGTTCCTCCGTCGGGCGTATCTGGACATCCTCGGCCGGATCCCGAACATCGGCGAGACCAAGGCATTCCTCGCCTCGGGGCGCGACAGCAACCGGCGGGCCCGGCTCGTCGAGGCCCTGCTGGCTCATCCCGACTATCAGAAGAACTTCGCCAATCAGTGGAAGGTCCTCCTGATCGGTCGGGCGAACCGGGGGCAGAACGTCGACGCCAAGGCCTTGCGCGACTGGCTCCGGCGCCAGTTCGCCGAGAATCGGCCGTGGAACGAGGTCGCGTTCGACCTGATCACGGCGACCGGGAACAATCACGCGAACGGCGCGGCGAATTTCGTGATGTCCCACCTGGAGTCGGGCGCGGTCCCCCTGACCTCGATCACGACCCGGGTCTTCCTCGGCCAGCAGATCCAGTGCACCCAGTGCCATGACCACCCTTCGAATGACTGGAAACAGGCCGACTTCTGGGGGATCAACGCCTTCCTCAAGGGGATCAAGACCGAGCCGGTCTTCGCCGAGGACGCCGCGGGAAAGAGCATCATCGACCACGTCGAGGTCAAGGACGTCCCGACGGACGACTTCGCGAGCTTCGACCGCCGCGACGCCCGGATGGGGATCGCCTTCCCGACCTTCCTCGACGGGCGGAAGATCAGCCAGGGGAAGGACGTCAATCGTCGCCTCGCGCTCGCGAAATTCATCACCGATCCGTCGAACGACGACTTCGCGCGGGCCTTCGTGAATCGGATGTGGGGCCACTTCTTCGGCCGGGGGTTCGTCAACCCCGTCGACGACTTCGGGCCGCACAACGCCGCGACCCATCCGGAGTTGCTCGACAAGCTCGCGCAGGACTTCAAGGCCGGCGGCTACGACGTGAAGGGGCTGATCCGCTGGATCGTCGGCAGCGAGGCCTACAACCTGACGAGCATGACCCTCCCCGGCGCCCACGGCAACGAGAAGGACGAGACGCTCTTCAGCCACATGGCGCTCAAGCCGATGACCCCGGAGCAGCTCTTCGACTCGCTCCTGGTCGCGACGGCCGCCCATAAGGTCGGGGGCTTCGAGGACACCGACTCGAGGCGGTCGGTGTGGATGGGTCAATTCCAATTCGCCTTCGCCAACGACGAGGGGGAGGAAGGGTCGAGCTTCCAGGGGACGATCCCCCAGGCCCTTATGATGATGAACGGCGACCTGATGCACCGGGCCGTCGGCGGCCAGCCGGGGAGCTTCCTCGTCGACCTCCTGGAGACGGCCCGGGGCCACGGCGGGGAGGTCGACAAGTACGTGGTCGACCACCTCTACCTCGCGGCCCTGAGCCGTCATCCGACCCCGGCCGAGCTCGCCAACTCGCGGAAATTCCTCGGGGGCTTCCCGGACACGATCCAAGTGATGGAGGACCTGTTCTGGGCCCTCCTCAACTCCAATGAATTCGTCCTGAATCGATAGACGGTGTCCGCGACCGCAGGCCCGGGGCCGCTCCGGCCGGCCGAGAGCGGTCGAATCGCCCTCCAGGGGGGGCCAAGGGGGTCCTGTCCGATGAGCGATCGATGGATCGTCCCCAGCGGGATGTCCCGCCGCCACTTCTTCGGCCACATGGCGACCACCGCCCTGGCCCTCCCCGCCGTCCAGTTTTTCTCGGCGCTCGAGGCGAACGCCCAGGCGCTCCGGAAGCAGAACAAGAGCTGCATCCTCCTCTGGATGGGCGGCGGCCCCAGCCACCTGGACACCTGGGACCTCAAGCCGGAGAGCGAGAAGAACGGCGGCCCGTTCAGGCCGATCGCCACCTCGGCCGAGGGGGTCCGGATCAGCGAGCACCTGCCGACCGTGGCCAAGCAGATGCACCGGCTGAACGTCATCCGGTCGCTGAACTCGAAGGAAGGCAACCACGACCGCGGCACCTACATGATGCACACCGGGTATTCCCCCAACCCGACGGTCGTGCACCCGAGCTTCGGCTCGGTCTGCTCGCTGGAACTGGGGGATAAGCTCGAGAACTTCGAGCTTCCGCATTGCATCTCAATCAACACGCCGGGCGAGGGGGCGGGGTTCCTCGGGATGGCCCACTCGCCGTTCGTCGTGCAGAATCCGAACGCCCCGGTCGCCAACCTGAGGCCCCCGGCCGGCGTCGACGCGGCCAGGATGGAGCGGCGGGCGCAGATGCTGTCGATGGTCGAGGGGAACTTCATCTCCCAGCGCCGGGGCCAGGGGGCGGCCGACCATCGGGCCGTCTACGCCAAGACGCTCCGGATGATGAATTCCCGGTACACGAGCGCATTCCGGCTCGACGACGAGAAGCCCGCCGTCCGCGACGCCTACGGCCGGGGCTCGTTCGGGTCCGGCTGCCTGATGGCCCGCAAGCTCGTCGAGCAGGGCGTGACCTTCGTCGAGGTCGCGCTCGGCGGCTGGGACACGCACCAGAACGCCTTCGATACCCTCTCGAACCGGCTCCTGCCCGAGCTGGACAAGGGGATGGGGGCGCTGATGGCCGACCTCGGCCAGCGCGGCCTCCTGGAGAAGACGCTGGTCGTCTGGATGGGCGAGTTCGGCCGGACCCCGCGGATCAACCAGGACGCCGGCCGCGACCACTGGCCCAACAGCTGGTCGGTCGTGATGGGAGGCGCGGGGATGAAGGGCGGCCAGGCGATCGGCGCCACCGACAAGGACGGCATCGACATCGTCGACCAGCCGGTCGGGGTCATGGACCTCGTCGGCTCGATGGCCATGGCGATGGGGATCAACGTCGAGACCCAGTACACCACGCCCCGAGGCCGGCCGATCAAGCTCGTCGACGGCGGCAAGCCGATCCCCCAACTCTTCGCCTGATCCCGGCTTCGAACGACCCGCCCGCGGGCCGGGCGTCCCCCCCGAACGACCGGCCCGTTCCTCGTCCCGGTCAGGCGTGGCGGCCGATCAGGCTCGCGATCGTCAGGATGACGCCCGCCATCGGCGCGACGAGGAGGGTCGCCGCGAGGCCAAGGACCAATGCAGCTCGATGGGCGACCGACTTGCGGCCCTGCGAGCCCCCGCGCCAGAGGCCGGCCGCCAGCGCGGCCAGGCCGGAGGCGACCCCGGCCCAGAACCCGGGGAAGGACGAGGGCTCGCGGCGCTCACGCTCGAGGACGAGGGCGTTATCCAGGCCCGCCCCGCCGAGCGTCGACCGGTAATGGACCTCCCTCCCGAACATGAAGGGACGTGGGGTCGGCCGCGCGAACGAGACGTCTTTCCACCGGGCCGGCCCGGCGCCGTCGCCGGTCGCGGGGGCCACGAGCGGGACCAGATCGTCCAGCCCGTTGACTTCCAGGCTCTCGACGAGCACCGACCTGGTCTTGTCCAGGCGGGCCTCGTAACCGTCCGGGACCCCGCGCGGCCCGGATGACTCCGGGGGACGCGTCGCGAGTTTTCCCGCCGCCCTCGCCATCCGGTCTTCCAGGTGATAGTCGCGCAGGAGGGCCAGGAGGTCCCGTTCCTGCGCGGCCGAGCTGCGATCGATCTCCCCGATCACGTCGACGATCCGCCGTGCCAGCCGCTCGACCCGCCAGGCCCGCGCGGCCGGGTCATCGATCGGCTCCAGCCCCTTGACCCCACCCCGGAGGATCAGCCCGGGCGCGGCCGCGACGGAGATCAGGGTCGGCACGTCCGGCTCGTCGAGGGCCGGCAGGTCGAGCGGCCGGGCCCCCTCGCCGGTCCCGGACGCCGACTTCCAGACCAGGTCGACCTCGACGGGGCCCGTCGACTCGAACGGGATCGACCAGCGACCCGGGCCCGAGGAGAGGATCCGTGCGGGACGCCCGTCGGCCGAGGCCCAGACGACGGCGGAGTCCGGCCGCAGGCCGAAGGAGAAGGACGACCCCCGTCGGGCATCGACGAAGAGCGAGGCTCGCCCCCAGGCACCGCCGTCGCGCGCGACGACGCACCCGGTGTCCATCTTCCGGACGCCGGCCCGACCAGGCAGGTCAATTCCCCTCCGCGGCGGGACTCCGACGCGGACGTGCAGCGACCACTGGTCGCCAGCGACGCGGAACGCCCTGACGGCGGGCAGAGGGCCCCCGACGGTCGTCGCGTCCTGGATCTGCGCCGGGTCGACGGCGATCAGACCCGGCGAGGCCTCCACCTCGATCGGCAGCGTCGTGCGCCGCTCGACCGTCAGGCGCTTCTCGACGACGCCCTGGCCGAGGGGGATGATGTCCGGGAAGGCCAGGGGTTGCCGGCCGAGGCCCTCGCGAGACAGCCGGACCACGAGCCGCGCGGAGCCCCAGATCGGCTTCCGAGGCCGGAGCGTCCAGAGGGTCCACTCGCCCCGGGTCTCTGCGATCATCTGGACGTTATCTCCCGCGACCTCGACCTGGGCCCCCTCGGCCCAGGCGGACGGGACTTTGAGGTACAGCGACCCGAGCGGGCCCCCCGCGACCTCGTAACGGATCGTCGCGTTCAGCTCGGCGGAGTTCTCGCCGATCCCGAGCCGGCTATTGAGGAAGACGGCGACCCGGGGAGCGGCGGCGCGCCAGGCGACGGCGCCCGCGTCGTCGGGATGTTCCACACGATAGACCTTGCGGAAGACGGGCACTTGAGTCGAGGCCGCGATGGGGTCGCCCGCCGTCAGGCTCGTCAGTCCCCGGCCGTGCTCGACCTGGGGGGGCGTGAGCGCGACCAGCGTCAACGTCCCCGGCTCCTCGACCGCATCGGACCACGACGGCCAGGGCGTCTTCTGGCGGAAGGCCCTCGTCTCGTCGGACACCGAATCCGACGCGACGGGGAGATGTCCCCGGAGGACGATCCTCCGTGCCGGCGCGTCGAGCGGCTGGAATTCGAGGTGAACCCGACCCGGCTCGGGCCGGTCGAATCCGGCGAGGCCGTCGGCAGTCGCCCGTTCGAGGACCAGGGAGGCGGGGATCGACACGTCGAGTTCGGTCGACAGGCCCGCGAGGTCGGTCAGCTCGGCCTCGACCTGGACGTCGACTCGCCCTTCGCCGAGCTCGAGCCGCACCGAGGGCGTGACGGATCGTCGCGGGCGGACCGGGCCACTCTCGACCTCGGCCCGCCCCTCGGCCTGAAATCCCCTGACCCCGGCCAGCGTATACGGCTCGTCCGGGAGGGGACCCCACGCGTTCACGAAGCTCTCTTCGTCCAGGGCGTCGAAGCCGGTCTGACCGCTCAGGCGACCCGACCAGTCCCCGGGCCGGCGGAAGGCCAGTACACCGGAGATCGAGCTTTCCCCGCCGGCGCGGAAGCGGGGCGAGCCCCTTCGCACCGCGCCGGCGTTGGCGACGATTCCCGGCGGCCTCGGACGCCAGACCTCCAGCGCGATCGCCTCTCCTCGACGAAAGGGAGGGTCGAACGTGCCCACCCATTCCGCGCCATCCGGGCTCCTGCGCCACGCGACCTCGACGACCCTCCTCCCGTCCAGAGGCCTGACGATCGCATCCGGATCCACCGTCAACCGGAGCTGCCCCACCCGATCGGACCGCCTCGACGTGAGGCGGAGCCGGAGGAAGTCGCCGGCCGGTCGAGCATCCCACAGGGCCAGGGCGTCGTACGCCCCCTTCTCCGGAGCGAGATGGTCGTCGCCGTCCCCGCGGGAGATGAGGCCCACGGAGACGGCGGGGCCGAGGTCGACCTCGCATCGTCCCCGGGTCGATTCGATCCGGAGCGTTCGACCCTCCAACTCATAATCTCGGGCATGATCGAGCCCGACCAGGGTGAGCCGGGCATGCGGGACCGGGTTGATCGCCCAGGTGACACGCCCTGCCCCCCGTCCCCCCGCGAGCTTCACCGAGCGATCGACCCGGAGGCGGTGCCGGCCTTCGCCCGCGACCCGGATTCTCGCCGTCTTGCCCTCGTCGACGATCCGGCATGGCACCGGCCGATCGTCGACGGAGGCTCGAATTTCCATGGCCTCCTCGACCGGGACGCTCCAGTCGACCGGGTCCTGTCCCTCGAGCACCAGCGTGAATTCGGTCGCGAGTCGGAGGATCGCGGCGTCGGCGAATTCCGCCGTATGGACCGCATCGAGGGCCGTGAGCGAACTGCCCCGGGTCGGGTTGATAGCACGCGAGATGGCCCGGAGCCGCTCATAATCGGCGAGCTGGAGCAAGGCCCGGAGCGGCCGGGCGGAGGGGTCGGGGGGCCCGTCGTACGGGAGTAGGACGAGGATTGGCGGTTCGGACCCCGCCCGATCGCCGGCGACCGACCCCGGGACGACACCGAGCATCGCGACGAGGGAGAGCGTCCCTGCCGCCGCGGCCGTGGACCCCGGCCGTCGCGCTCCCAGGCCGGTGCCTATCCTGGATGCCCGCGAGAGGTCGGTCGCCGGTCGAACGGGTCGCGGCGGCCTGGCCAGCCAGGTCGACAAGGCCCCCAGCCCGAGCCCCAACCGGATCCAGGCGGGAACGCTCGGGCCGAGGCCGGCGGCGATCAGGGCAGCGGCCGAGACCAGGCCCGGGACCAGGCCCCGCCACCGGGACGGCAGGCGTCTCGCGCCCAGCCCCAGGCCGAGGAGGGCGAGGGCCAGCAGATGCCCGGCGTGATAGCGACGGCCCGCCGGCTCGGGCAGGATCCAGGCATCGGCCGCGGGCCATCCGTTGCATTCGAGCCAGGTATCGGCACCCGGGGAGTCCGCCGAGGGACGTGCCCCGGGGACGCCGGGCGTCAGGCCTGCCTCCTCGCACCATCGCGGTACCGAGACGAGCCGATGCTCGGCCACGGAACCTTTCTGGATCGCCTCGATCGCCGAGACGTCCCACGCCTCGCGCGACGAGGCCCGCGAAAACCCCTCGACGTCGGCCGACCTGGGGGTTGTCACGAGGACCGCCCGGCCGAGCGGCATCAGCGCGATTCCCCCGATCTCGACCCGTCCCGGGTCCGTCGGCCCGCTGGCGGCCGAGGTCGCGCCGATCGGTGTGTCGGGCCCGAGTCCGGCCGCGTCGAGTCCGACCCGGTCGACGACTAGGGGGAGCGGGCTCCCGTCCAGCTCCAGCAAGCACGCGGCGATCGAGAGATCCGGCGCGAGCTTCAGCGATGGCAGCCGGCCGCGAAGCGTCTCGATCGTCGACCGGGGACCGACCGCGGCGGTCCTCGCCGTCGGCCAGACTGGCGAGCCGCGGATGAGCAGCCTTTCCGGGCCCACCCCGGCTCCAGGGTCGAGACCGGTCAGCCCCGGCCCCACGCCACCGACCTGCCAGCCGCCCGGGATCCGGATGTGCCAGGTGAACCGGATGCAATCTGCCTCCGTCGCGGGGAGGGGCGGCCGGAGGGGTATCGGGCCCGACCCTCCGGCGGTCGCTTCCTCGGAGTAGTCGAGGGAGATCCCCACGCGACGGCCGGAGTGTTCGCCGAAAGGAATCCGGAGCCCGCTCGGATCGGAGAAGACCGTCACGGGCCGGCCGTCGACGAGAGCCCGTTCGAGGCGATGTCCGAGGGGCATCCGGACCGCCAGAGATCGCGGGCCCGAGGCCAGGACCTCCATCCGAAGCCGATGGCGCGACGGGCCGTCCGGCCGCCAGGTGGTGTCGAGCCGCGACGAGGCGATCACCAGGTCCGGAGGCTTCGTCGTCGAGGTGGTCGTCTCCAGGCGAAGCCAGGAGTCGACGCCCCGATAGCCGAAGCGATGGTCCACTCGCAGGGAGGAGGACGGCCCAACCCTGGCCGGGTCGACGGTCGCCCCGTCGGCCTCGACGTCGTCGAGCTCGCGGACTCCGTTTGACTCGGACCGGGTCAGGAGGTCCTTCGCGACCCGGACGGCCAGCCGGGCCCTGGCGTGGAAGGCGTCGGGGAGGTGAGCCAGCGGGATCCTCCCGGCCCCCGGCCAGGGGCGATCGAGCGTCCCGACGAGATGCACCGGGTGGACGAGCCCTTCGGGCAATCCGACGGCGATGGCCGTCCCCCGATCGGCCGGGAAGCCCGCCTCGGCCCGCTCGGCGACGGTGAGCGGTCGGCAAGAGAGGGCGAGCCCGGGGCCGGTCCCGCTCCGGAGTTGCCAGTCGAACCCGCCATCGGGACCCTCGGAGAGATAGACCGGGACCATGCGGGGCGCTTCCGAGCCCGCCCCGATCGCGATGGACCATTCGAAGTGGAGTCGGTCTCGCCGGATCGTCGCCGTCCCCTCCACATCCGACGCCAGTTCGCCGCGAGGCGTCGCCGAGACGGTTGCGGTCGCTCGAGCCCCTGCGTCGATCCATCGCCAGGCGAGGGCACGCGCGAGCTCGGCTGGCTCGAACGGGGGGCGGAAACTCGCGGATGGGACGATCGAAGGGTCGATCCAGGCGACGCCCGCGGCGGAAGAGGGCGAGACCACCCGGCCGGCGTCCGCGGTGGCGATCCAGAGCTCGTCCGCCGCCGGCATCCCGACGGCCCTGATCCTGGGGAGGTCGAACGGGACGCCGGGCGCGAGGGAGGTCCGGGTGGCCTGGATTCGGAGCGAGACCGTGCCGAGCCCCTCATCGACCGGGGGGGTGGCGAGTCGGATCCGATCCCACCCATCGCCGATCGCTTCCCGATGCCAGGGGAGGGCCTCGACGCCGGGGCCGGCCCGGTCGAGCGACCAGGCCTCGGGGAGGTCGAACGCGATCTCGCCGGGACGGCCGCGCGGGGAGCTCCATTTCAACTGGGCCAGCAGGGTCGTGGCCTCGCGATTCGCCCGGAGTACCCCCCTCACTTCGAGCGTCTGGAGGGAGGGGCCGCCGGCCAGGGTGAGCACCGCGACCGGGCCGGGCGTGACCGGCTCGAACGCGAGGATCGTTCGCCCGGTCGGCTCGCCGGGCCGGGGGGGTATCCGACGCCCCTGGAGGACCCGAGCGGACGTCACGCCCAGGGTGGCGTCGACCAGGACCGTCGTGTTCCCCCCGGTCCAGACGGCATCCAGGGGCCGAGCGGCCGGGACGGTCCACCCCCCTCCGTCGCGGATCGGGGCGATTCCCCGGATCGTGATCGTGGTCGGCCCCCGCACGTCGGGACGGAACCGGACCGTGACGACGGCGCAGCCCGCGAGCCGACCCGTCTGGAACGAGGCGACGCCGGGGCCGACGACCTCGACCGGTTCCACGCCGGGACTCAGCTCCACCCGGATCGGCCTGAGCACGGGATTGGGCTCGACGACCCATTCGGCCCGCCAAGTCGCCGAGGAGGGGCCGAGGTCGACCGTCGTCGGGCCGGAGACCCAGGGCCAGTCCCGCTCCGAGCCGCCCACCTGCGACCCCGGGACGATCCGGATCTCGACGGCCCCCGAGGCATTGCCCAGCCTCCACCGTTTCACCCCTCCGCCGGCCCCGCCATGACCCGTCGGGTCGGCCGCAAAACCTTCGGGCACGAGGTCGTCGGGCAGGTCGAGCTCGAGGACCGCGATCTCCACCCGTGGCAACCGGAGGGAGAACGACCGGCCGCTCGACGAAGGCCCGGGGACCGACTTCCAACCGACGACGACCTCGTCCGACCCCTTCGACGGGAGCCAGAGCGAGGGCGTTCCCGCCGCGGTCGTCCTGACCTGGAAGTCGGCCCCCTCGGCGGAGTCGATGGCGAGGTTCCAGGGGGCCAGCGGGACCGACTCGGGACGAGCGGGATTCCGATGGACGTCGAAGGTCGTCCGACCGATCAACTGGCCCGCCTTCCAGGACACGCGATGGGTCGCGCGGACGATCCTGGCGCGGCTTTCGGGAGCGTCCGGCACTCCGGCCTCGACGGATCTCGCCAGCGTCTCGAATTCGGCGAAGGGGATCGCGACCAGCTCGGCACCCCCGGGGAACCACGAGTCGACCCTGGCCGAGGGCACCCGGACGCGGACGATCGCGGGCGATGCCGCGGCGGCCTGGTGGGGTGCCACGGACATGGCGAGGACAGAGGCGAACGCCAGCCTGCCGATCATCGGGATCACTCGACCGTCCCCCTTGCCGAGCCGGAGGTGTCGGACGAGAGGCCGGCCGCGAAATCCGACGCGACCGAGGCCGGACCGGGGGGAGGATTGGGCCGGGCCCTGATGGCCGTCGAGTCGTCGGCGCCGACGACCGGGTGGCTCCCGGTGCCGAGGGCCCGCGACGAGGGCCCGGCGGACTCCGCGAACGGACGGGCCTTGCCCCCTCGCCGGTCGACCGCCCACTGGAGCGATCCCGCGACGGCCGTGAGGAGCAGGCCGGGGACTCCGGACTGGAGGACCTGGAGCGTCACGTCGGGGTCCCAGGACGTCAGGCCGAGGATCGACCCGGCGACGACGAGCAGCCCGGCCGGCCGCACCCCGGGACGGGCGAGGATCAGGGCGATCCCGACGATCCCGACGGCCCCCGAGGCGATGCCGACGAGGACCGACCGCGGAGCGATCAGGGCGGCCATCGGGGCGAGATCGTCCCCGCGACGGAACAGGTAGCTGTGACCGTTCCCCTTCGGCGTCCAGGGCTCCTCGGCGCCGATCATGGGCCGGGGGGACTCGCCGGAAACCCAGCCGAGGAGGTCCGCCGTCGTCGACCACGGTTGACGCTTCCAGACATACTGATCCCAATACCAACGATTCTCGTCCGACCACCCGGCCGGCGTGCCGATCACCGCCTGGCTCCCGGACACGGTCAGCTCCCAGTAGACCTCCTGGACGACGGCCCCGGCGAGTTCGGGCGGCCGGCAAGCCTCCGAGGTCGCGGTCGACGTGCCGTAGTCCACTTCGAGGAGCCGAGGTCCGTCCCCCGGGCCTCGGTCGAGACGGACGCGGTAGCCCGCCGACCCCTCGGCGACCTCGACGTCCTCGACCGCGTCGCCGTCGACCCGTGCCGCGAGCCAGTTCGAGCCCGGGGGCAGGCGGATTAGGACATCCGGGCCGTGGACGTCGAGCCGGTAATGCGCGGAGGTCCGCAACTCCGAGGTGCCCCGGACGGATCGCACGTAGCACCGCGAGGCGAAGGTCGTGGGCAGCGACAACCTCGACCCGGCGGTCGCTTCGAACCGGGGCAGGGAGGCGACCGGGCCGGGCCGGGCGAGGGTCTCGGCCGCATCGGAGCCTGCCAGCGGGCCCGTCGCGGCGAACCGGGTCTCCCAACCCTCACGGTTGATGCTCAAGTCCAGGCCGGCTTCGGATCGGGGTGAGAAACGGAAAGGCCCCGATGCCTCCGGGAAAACGCGGATCTGGGCGAAAGTCCCGCCCACCCGACCGTCGGAGACCGGGTTAGCGAGACCCGTCCTGTAGGCGAGATGAAGGTCGACAACCCGGACGGGGCCCTTGGCCAGGGCGACCCGGTATCTCCGCGAGCCGTCCGGGGCGACTTCGAGGGGAGCCCGCGACGCGGCGGGGAATTCCTCCACGCGCCAGTCGCGATCGACCTCCGGCGGGACGAGCAGCTCGACCTCGGTCAGGAGTCCGTTCGCGACCGACAGCTGGACCGACTGTCGATAGTCGACGCCGGCCCGGCCGACCGTCGCGATCAGGTCGACCTCCGAGCGGTAGGACGGGGATAACAGGCTCAACCGGAGCGGGATCGATTCGGGCGAGCCTTCGTACCGGAACCAGAGCGGATCGACGTCGAGCCCGGCCGGCCGATCGGAGGGCCAGGGCCAATCGGCCGTCGCGGGCGACGGGTCGCCCCGCAGGGGTCCCTCGCCGGCCCGCCCCGAGGGCCCTGCGGCCAGGTCGGCCTCGACGCCCGGATGGCGGAGGATCGCGACCCTCCCGTCCAGGAGCGTGGTCCCCGTCGGCTCGACCATCGCGACCGACGTGGTCCTCGCGGTCGGCGACGACTCCCACGGCTGTCGGGTCCGGAGCTTGATCGTGAAGGCGCCGGTCTCGCGCGCCCGCGGCCCGAGTCGGACGATCAGCAGGCGCGATCCCGGCGGACGACCGGCCGGCTCCTCGGGCCGCTCGATCGACGACTCGACGGCGTCGTCGGGCGTGAACTGCTCGAGGGTGAGGCGTCCGGGAAGCCGGAAATGAAGGTCGAAGACCCGCCCCGGCGTCGTCCGGAAGTCGAACCGAGTCTCGGCGGAGATGGTCCCGGGGAGGACGGTCACGGTCGTCTTCGCCCTGGCCTCGATCCGGGGCGGATACGGCTCGACCTCCAGGGAGAGCGCGTAGGGCTGGTCCACGATCCGATAGGCGAGGACCGTCCCCGGGCGGCCCCGGAGATCTGCGGGGAGTTCGTTCGCCGGGTCGATCCGGCGGAGCCCTCGGCCCGCGGCCCCGTCGACCCAGATCGGCCCCGACTGCGTGACGGACAGGGCGCCCGACTGGCTCGTCGCATTGGCGAGGTCGTGGCCGCGGAGGACGATGTTCGCGGCCGAACCGGTCGAGATCTTCCTCCGAGTCGCGATGCCGACCGCGCGCGACGGGCCGTTCGGCCGGAGGGGGACATCCAGGGGAATCGCGACCGTCGCGCGTTGCCCCTCGATCGAGGCCTGGACGGGCAGCGGTCGTCCGTCCAGGTCGAGTTCGATCAGCTCCTCGGCCCCGTTATAGGTCAGGACCAGGGACCGCGTCGTCCCCCGAGCGGAGGCGATGCTCCATCGGGCTCGGGTCCGGATCGCGTCGGGGGTGACGTCGACGGCGACATCGCCCTGGGACGTCAGCAGGGGCGACTGCTGCTTCTCCGGATCGGCGGCCACCCGCCACGTCAGGTCGATCCGCGACCGGGGCCGGATCGTCGCGTCGATCCGCGCGCCGGGGCTTCCCGCCACGGCCACCGGGACGAGCGGCTCGGTCGAGTCCAGCGCCGCATCGACGGGGACCTCGGCGATGCCCAGGGCAAGCGCAGTGGAGGCGGCCGGCGGGATGGCGACGACCAGCCGACGCTCCTCGCCGTTCTCGACGACCGGGGCCACGACGCCCAGCACGACCCGATGGTCGCCCGGGCCCGTCACCTCGACCTCCCAACCGCCCCGCGCGCCGACCCGGACGGCCAACGACCGCTCGGCCTCCCGCGCCGAGCCGAGGACGAGGCCATCCGCCCCGACCGGCACCCACTTCGGCCCCGGCCCGGCGACGTTCACGCGACATTCGAGGGTGAGCCGGGCGACTCGTGCAGTCACCTCGCCGCCGAGGACGACGCTCGCAACGATCGGTTCGGCATCCACGACCGGCGACGGGGGTGTGGCGGCCTTGCGCATTGCGTCGTAGGTCGCACCCTTGATCAGGACGAAGTCGGGCGATTGCAGCCGCTTCCAGAACGCGTCGAGCGAGCCCGGCGACTCGAGGAAGATGGGGATGCCCGCGACGCCGACGTCGTCGACGGGCGAGGGCTTCGGCCCGGGTGGGTCCTGGGCCGATCGGACCGGGCCGGCGACACCCAGGGCGAAGGCCGCGAAGGCGACGAGGATGGTAGACCCCGAGTGTCCTTGCAAGGGTGGCGGTCCCATGGCAACGGCGGGCGACCGGCTTCGAAGCCCCTCGGCGTCGAGATGGGTCGGTCGCGACGTGCTGCCGGCGTCAGCCCGATTGTCGACTCATCTTCGCCAGTCCATCTTATCACAAGGACCGGGCGGCCGGCACGAGATCAGCCTGCCGGAGGCTCGGGCTCCGCGGCGGACGACAGGCCCTGCCAGGCCAGGGCGAGCCGTCGCAGCGCCTCGTCGTGGACGAGCGAATTGCTCGCCAGCAGGGTGGGCCGGTCGAGCCGGTAGGGGGACCCGTCGATGGCGGTGACGCGGCCTCCGGCCTCCTCGACGAGGAGGACGCCCGCCGCGAAGTCCCAGGGATGGACCGAGGTCGTGTAGTACAGGTCGAAGCCTCCGGCCGCGAGGAATGCCAGGTTCAGCGCGGTCGATCCCGTCCTCCGGACGGAGTGTGTGTCGCTGGAGAGCGACCGGAAGAGGGCCGATTGCCGGTCGGCGTCGCGGGCAAACTGCGTCGGCAGGCCGGCGCCGATGAGGCTCGTCCGGAGCGAGTCGACGCGACTGACCCGGAGGGCATCGCCGTCGCGATGGGCTCCCCCGCCTCGGGCCGCGGAGAAGGTCGTGCCCGCGACCGGGTCGTGGACGACGCCGACGACGATCCGCCCCCGGACCTCCAGCGCGATCGAGACGGACCAGAAGGGAAACCCGTGGGCGAAGTTGATCGTCCCGTCGAGCGGGTCGACGACCCACCTCGACGCGACGGCGGGGTCGGCGACGAGCCCCTCCTCCTCGGCGAGGATGGCGTGGCCGGGATACGCCTCGGCGATCCTGCGGGCGATGAGCCGCTGGCTCGCGATGTCGGCGTCGGTCACGAGGTCGCTCGGCCCCTTCTCGCGAGCGGCGACTTTGCCGGAGGCGTCGAGGAGCAGGGCCCCCGCCTCGCGGGCGACCGCCTCCGCGAAGGCCCTCTCCCGGTCGAACGTCTCGGTCAATGGAGCTTCGTTTCGGGTTGCATCCGGATGCAGAATCGCGGCGGCCCTTGGATCGTCAGCGGGGTGCGACGGCGGACGGGGCGGGCCGGGTCAGCTCCTTGCGGTGAAGGAGATCCTGCCAGGCCTTGAGCCCCTTGCCTTCCGGCCGGGTCGGGTCGAATTCCAGGCTGTCCCGCCCCGTGAGCGACATGAGCGACTGGAGGGCCAGCTCGCGCGTCCCGAGATCGGGCGTCGAGAGCAATCGGACGAGCTCGCTGTACGTCGCCTCGCGCCGGCCGTCCTCGGGCGTGAAGCCGACGAGGAGCTTCTCCGAGTCCGCGGCCAGGTCCTGGCCGAAGACCTTGACCAACTCCGAACGGACGGCCTTGGCCGCGTCCCCCCCGCGGGCGAGCATCCCCCGGAGCACGTCGGCCGCGGCGCGCCGGGTCGCCGGGTCGGTCATGGCGTTGTTCAGGACGGGGACGATCATCTCGGCGTTGCCCACCGAGCCGAGGCCCTGGATGGCCAGCCGGCGGACGTCCTGGTCGTCGCCGTCGACCGCCTGCACGAGATCCCGCACGACGGACCCGCTCGGGCTGAAGAGCTTGAGGAACCTCCCCCCCAGCTCCTTCTCCGATGGCATCGGCCCCGCCTCGGCGACCCAGGGCGGGATCGTCGGCTTTGCCACGAGCTTGATCGCGCCCGAGTCGTCCATCGTGGCCGCGCCGGGCCCTTTGATCGTCTCCTTCTTCTCGCCGATGGCGAGGCCCACTTCTCCTTCCGGGACGAAGACCGAGAGCGGGGGGGCGCCCGACTCGACCACGCCCGGGCCGATCTTCCAGACCTTCTCCAGGCCGACCGAGGTCCCGGGGGCGTTCGTGACGGACAGGCTCCGGCCGCCGGATCTGATCAGATAAGGCAGGCCGTCCGGCCCCCCCTTCACGACCGCGCGACCTCGGCCGAAACCGATCTTCACCGCGGCGCCACGATCCCCCCCCGCGACCGTGACCTCGGAATCGCCGATGAGGACCACCCGCGCCGTGTCCGCCTGGAGGGTCGACCAGAGCGGGGCGAGGTTGAGCAGCCGGGTCTCGTCCTTGATCGTCGAGGCCTCGTTCAGCCGGGACCAGTCGCCCTTGTCGGAGTTCCAGCCGAATGCCAGGCTATCTCCCTTGGCCAGCTTGATCGGGGCAGACCGGTTCGCGGCGTCGGCCTTCGCCGCGTCGAGCGCGGCGGCATTCTTGGCCTCGGCGGCCCGATTCCTGGCGTCCGCCTCGGGGTCGGGCTTCGGAGGTACGGCGACCCCGCTGGCCGCGGGCTCGGCCGAGGCGACCTCCGGTGCCGGCTCGGGGGCCCGGTTCGTCCTCGTGGGCATGACCTCGGGAGCCAGAGTGCTCACGGCGGTCCAGGCGACCACGCCGATCAGGCCGACGACCAGCGCCGCGATCCCGACCCGCTCGGCCATCGGTCGGACCGGCGCCGACGGGCCCGACCACGGCCTGATCGGCGGCGTGACGGGCGCGGCCGGCGTCGCGGGGAAGGCCCTCGACGCGTGCGTGTTGGCCGACTCGCGCCCCTTGATGAGGCGGTACATCCGGTGTCGTGCCTCGGGGGGCACCTTCGCCTTCTGGCCGATCAGGCTGAGGATCTGGTGGACGCTCGCGACCTCGGCGAGATTCACGTCCGAGGTCAGGCACTTCTTCTCGTATTCGGCGACCTCCTCGGCCGAGAGCTCGCTGTCGAGGTAGGCGGCCACGAGGTTGGGGTCGGTCGCCTCGGGTCCGGTCGACGCCGGGACGAGCAGCCGACGCTGCCGGGTCACGCGATAAGTCCGGTCGACCAGTTCCTGGGCAAAGGAACTCTCGGCCACCTGCTTGCCGATCTGCCGGACCTCGGCCGCCGGGAGCGTGTCGTCGAGCCAGGCCAGGAGCGTCCGTAACGTCAGTCGCATGATCATTCCCCGCGGGCCGGGGGAGGCCGATTGCCGTCCCCTCACCCTAATAGTGCGGGCTCGCGGGACGATCCGTCGGGCCAGCACCCATTTTCGGGCCCGGCCGCACGGCGTAGAGCCGGAACGACGGGTCGTCATGGAGCAGGATGAAGCGATCGGGATGGGCGTCGGCCCAGGCGCGCTCGATCGGGAACCCCTCACGGTCGTAGGGGTTGAGGCGGCCCTCCCTCGGGTTGGCCCGGGCGACGACGAGCAGCTCGATCCCCTCGGCGCGGAGGTTTTCGAGCCAGGCCCGGTAATCCGGACGGGCTCGCTCCCAGTTCGGCCGGGTGTCGGGCCAGGACGCGGGCAGGCCGAGTGCCGTGGCGGCCCGGTGATAGTCGTGGAGCAGCCAGCCGGGATGGTCGTCGACGTTGACGTAGCGGACCCGATTCCGAAACCCCGGGCCCATCAAATAGTAGGGGAGGTTCGTCCCGGAATACGCGATCCTGACACCTCCCCGACTCGTCCGGAGTTCGAGCTCGATCCAGCCGGCGAGATAGTCGCGAAAGTCCGGGAACCGAAACCGCCAGGGTTCGAGCCTCGCCGGGGCGGCGAGGGACGCCTCGCCGACCCCGAGGAGCACCAGCCAACCTCCGAGGACGGCGGAGCCCAGCCCCCTTCGCCTCATGGCGAGGCCGACCATCCCCCCGGCCGCCAGACAGCCGCATCCGACCAGGAGCCTCCCCCGGCCCCACTCGGCCGCGAGCGGGTCGCGGCCGCGCGCCGCCTCGATCGCCGGGGCGAACCGGACGAAGGCGGGGGTCGTGTTCGGGATCAGGTCCGAGAGGTCCCACGGGGGTCGTCTCTCCGGGGATGGGAACGGCCAGACCTGGGGGGTCAGGACGTGGATCGCCAGCAGACAGACGGCGATCCAGCGGATCACCCTCCCCCGGTCGAAGAGCATCGCCAGGGGAATGGCCGCGAGGCCCGCTCCGTGGAGGAGAAACCGCTGCTGCGTCCGGTACGGGATGGCCGCCCAGAACAGGACGATGTTCGCCAACGCCAGGCCCGCGCAGGCCCAGACCGCCAGCACCTCGGGCGACCGGGGCCGCCCGGCCCGCCAGGCCCCGGCGACCGCCATCACCCAGACCGGCGCGAGCCGCGGGTCGAAGACGAGGAGGAGGATGTCGATGAGCGCCGACAGGTCGGCCCCGTCGATGTAATACGGGCTGGTCGGCATCGCTCCCGACCCGTACCAGCCGGGGAGTATGGTCCGCCCGAAGGCCGAGATAACGAGCGGATAGAGGGGATTGCCCGTGAGCCGGGCGTTCCGGGCCGGCCAGTAGCCTTCGAGGATGAGCGGGGTTGTCAGCACGATCAACGCACGGCCGAGGCGGAGGCGGAGCGGGCCCGGCCTCGTCAGGACCGCCATGCTGATCAGGGCGAGCAAGGGCGGGATGAAGACGATGCCGGTCGCCTTCGTCCCCCAGGCGCCCCCCGCGGCCAGACCGGACAGGACGAGCGACCCGGGGCCGTCGTCCCCCAGCAAGTGCCGCATGGCGAAGTAGACGGCCATGAGGTAGCCGGCCACGAAGATCGTGTCGACGTTGGGCTCGAAGGAGAAGATCAGGAGCGGCATGACCGTGACGAACCAGGCCGTCGCGATCGCCGCGGCCGAGGTCCCCGCGCCCAGCCTCCGGGCCGTCGCGAACACCGATGCCGCGGCGATCCCCAGGAACGGCGACTGGCCGACCCGCGCCAGCCGGTCGCCGCCGTCGAGGATGAAGAGCCAGGTCAGCCAGAGGTCGCCGACGGCCGGGAAATAGGGCGCGGCGCTCTCGCCGAACGGGGTCGGCACGAGCTCGATCCGCCCGGCCTGCCACCACCTCGCCGCGAAATAGAGGTGATAGATCGGGCCGTCGCTGACGACCTTCACGGGGAAGATCAGCGACGGGATCAGGAAGACGATCGCGGCCCACAACGCGAGCCCGACGGCGGCCGCGGCCTCGACGCTCCATCCCCCCCCGTCCTGGGGGAGATACTCTTTATCGGGCAGGGTCCGGCCCCGCGCCGCGAGCCACCCCGCGGCAAGACCCAGCAGTGACCAGCCGAGGACCGGCCCGCGTCCGAGCCAGCCCGCCGTCCCGAGCCCGATCATCCCGACGGTCAGCCACGCCCAGGCGAGCACGACCACGGCGAGCAGCGCCGGCAGGCCCGGAGGCAGCCGGAAGACCCGGCGTGCCGCCAGGGTTCCGCCGAGGGCGAGCGGCGCGAGCCCGAGCAGGGTGGTGGCCACGCCCATCGGCTTCGGATTCCTCGGGGACTCGGGCGGGACGACCCGGCGACATCGCGTATTCTCGCCCTCGCACGCCGCACCGCACAAGGGCCCGGCCGACCGCGCGAGCTTCGCGCGCGATCGCGGCGGGTGTACAATCCCCGGCCTGATCGGCGTCCGGGCCCGCCCGGGCCCGGCCCGACCCGTCCCACCGCCGAAGGAGGCACCCGATGCTCGGAGCAACCCTGGGGGCGAAGGAGTATCTCGACCGCGTCTGCCGGGAGATCGGCCGCCTCGACATCGGGCAGATCCAAGCCTTCAGCCAGCTGGTCGAAGACGCCTACCACGCCGGCAAGTTCGTCTTCATCATCGGCAACGGCGGCTCGGGCGCGAATGCCTCGCACCTCTCCGAAGACCTGGCCAAATGCACGCTCCGCGACTTCGAGTCGCAGAAGCGGCTCCGCGTCCTCTCGCTCACGGACAACGCCGCCGGCATCATGGCCTGGGCCAACGACGAGGGCTACGACCGGATCTTCATCGAGCAGCTCAAGAACCTGGCATCGCCGGGCGATCTGCTCCTGGCGATCTCGGGGTCGGGCAATAGCCCCAACATCCTCAAGGCCGTCGAGTGGGCCAACGCCCACGGGATGACGACCCTGGGGATCACCGGCTTCGGCGGCGGCAAGCTCCGCGGCCTGGCGACGAAGAGCCTGCACGTCGAGGTCGACGACATGGGCGTCGTCGAGTCGCTCCACCAGGTCGTCTTCCACTGGGTGATCGACGATGTCTACCGGCGAATCTCGGGGCCGGTCGCCTCCCCGGTCCCCAGCACGGCCGCGAGCCGCTGAGCCCGCGCGATGGCGAAGCCTTCCCCCCTCCTCCTCGGGATCGAGATCGGCGGGACCAAACTCCAGGTCGGGGCCGGCCGGGGCGACGGCACGCTGGTCGGCCTCGAGCGAAGGCGGGTCGTCCCCGCCGAGGGCTCGGCCGGGATCTTGCGGCAGATCGAGGAGGCGACCGCCGCGCTCCTCTCCTCGCTCCATGTCCTGCCCGAGGACCTCGGGGCCGTCGGGATCGGCTTCGGCGGGCCCGTCGACGCCGACCGCGGGGTCGCGACGACGTCGCACCAGGTCGACGGCTGGGACGACTTCCCCCTCGCCGACTGGACCCGGGAGAACCTGGGGGTCGGTCGGGTCTCGGTCCAGAACGATGCGGACACCGCCGCGCTCGGCGAGGCCCGCTACGGGGCGGGTGAAGGGATCTCGCCGGTCCTCTATGCGACGATCGGCAGCGGGATCGGAGGCGGCCTCGTCGTCGACGGCCAGATCTATCGGGGGGCCGGGCGCGGCGCGGTCGAGATCGGCCACCTGATCGTGGCCGAAGGTCCCGCGTCCGGAGGGGCGGGCGCCACGCTCGAGCAGATCGCGTCGGGCTGGTCGATCGGCCGGGAGGGGTCGCGACGGGTCCAGGAACTCCTCGCGGCCGGCCACGACTGTCGATCGACCCCCCTGCTCCGCCGCTGCTCCGGCGACCCGGCGCAGGTGACGGCGCTGCTCGTCGGCGAGGCGGCCGTCGACGGCGACCCGGTCGCGGAGGACATCCTGCGTGAGGCCGTCCGCGCGATGGGTCGGGCCCTGGCCCATGCCGTGACCTTGCTGGCCCCGGCGCGGATCATCCTCGGGGGCGGGGTCTCGCTCTTGGGCGAAGAGCGATGGTTCGGGCCGATCCGCCGGGCCGTCGAGGAGCGGGCCTTCCCGCCGTTCCGGGGAAGCTTCGACATCGTGCCCGCGATGCTCGGCGAGGAGGTCGTCGTCCACGGGGCCCTGGCGCTGGCCGCGGATCGATTTCGCGATCAGTAGGCCAGGCGATACACGATCGTCTTGATGGTCTCGATCGCGTACATGAAGACGCTCTCGTCGCGGAGGTACCAGTTCGACTCGTCGTAATGGGGATTCGTCGAGGCCCCCATCCGGATCTCGATCCCGCTCGGCCCGAAGACGCGCCGGAAGATCCATCGGGCTCGGGCGGTGTGGAACGAGGTCGTGACGACCGTGATCCGCCTCATCCCTTCGCCGCGTGCGACCGGGAGGATGGCGTCGGCCTCCTGCTTCGTGCTCGTCACCGGCGACGCGACGATCACGAGTGCCGACGGGGGGACCCCCCCGGCGATGAGGGTGTGTCGGATCAGGGCCCACTCGCCGACGAGGCCCGCACCGGGCGAGGTGCCGGTGCAGAAGACGATCCGGGGTGCGACCCCCGCCCGATACAACTCGGCCGCCCTCGCCGGCCGCGACTCCGGGCCGCCCAGGAGGACGACGATCGCGTCGGAGGGGGCGGGATCGTCCACGCGGAAGAGCCGGGCGTAGGCCACCAGGATCGGATGATGGAGCGCGATCGCCGGCCCGACGATCGCTCCGAGGATCGCCAGCCTGACGGCCCACACCGTCACGGTCCGCCGGGCGGGATGCACGGGCCTCGGGACGAGGGGCCCGACCGTCAGCCGGAACGATGGTGTCACCGCGAGGCCCCTCCCTTCACCAGGATCTCCGCCTCCACCATAGCGGGGGGCAGGCCACGAGTCGAACGAGATTGCAGGCGGATGACGAGGACGCTAAGGTGGCACCTCGCCGGCGGAGGCCCGGAGGCCCAGACGTCGGCGCCCCCAGTAGGAAATGCGATCGGGGAAGACCTGCGTGCGGATCCAAGACCTGGAAGTCCTCCCGGCGCTCGACCCCGGGCGAGACTCGACGATCCTCAGGCTCTCGGGCGACGACGGCCGGATCGGCCTGGCCGAAGCCCCCTCGTGCTATCCGCCGGGCATCCTGGCCCAAGAGGTCGAGTCGATCCGATCGCGGGTCGTCGGCTCCGATCCGGCGCGGTTCGCCCGGCTCGCCTCCTGCCTGTCCGAAGCGACCGGCTCGCGACCTCCTCGGACGGCGATCACGCTCATCGAGATCGCGGCCTGCGACCTCGCGGCGAGGGCGCTCGGCGTCCCCTTCCATCGGCTGATCGGCGGGGCGGTCCGCGACCGGGTCCGGGCCTGCGCCTCGGGCTGGGAGCCCGCCCACGGGGGAGGAGAGCCCCTCGCCTCGGCAGCGAGTCGCGCGCTGGACGCGGGCTACCGGGCGCTGCGACTGGACCCGTTCCGGGGCGGCTCTCCCGACCTCTCGCGGACGGGAGTCGCGCGGATGATCCGTAACTGCGAGGCCGTCCGGGCCGCGGTCGGGCCCGACGTGGCCGTCTGGATTGACCTGCGGGGCCGCTTCACCTCCGCCGAGGCGAGCCGGGTCGCCCGGGGGCTCCGCCGGGCCGACCCGGACGGCATCATCGACCCGGTCGCCCCCGCCTCTCGTCCCGCGCTCCGGGCGATCGCGGAGGGCTCTCGGCTCGCGATGGCCATCTCGGACGGGGTCCGTGACTGGACCGACGCCCGCGAGGCGATCGTCGAGCGATCGGTCGACCTCATCTGGGTCGACCCCTCCGGGTTCGCCGGCCTGGCCCGCCTGAGGACGCTCGCCGGCCTGGCCGAGTCGCACGGCGTGAGCCTCGCCCTCGGTCCGACCTCTGGCATCGTCGGGGCATCGGCAGCACTCCAGATTGCCTGCACCTTGTCCGGCCTCCGGTTCCTCGACCGGCAATACGCCCAGGGAGAACAAGATGCACGGCTCGGGCTGCGACCGGTCGGGGGAGACTTCTTGATCGAGGACGCTCCGGGGTTGGGCACTCTTCAAGCGGAGAACGATACCGATTGATCCCCTTGGCCGGGAGGAGTTGAAACTTCAGCCCAAATTCTGGGCTACATTTGCTCGCGATCACAACGCCGAGGGATCTGGACATCGGTGAGCGTACGTCTAGGATAAAGACAGACCTTCCGCCGGAAGACTCGATAATCGCGACGCTTCCGGGCTTTATGAAGAATCGGGTGTGGCCCGACCTGGTCGGCCAGAGCGTCGGCCTCGGAATTGCCTCCTGTGCCGGTCGGTTCGGCAATCCGTCGCGTTTTAGGCTCCGAATTCCCGGAGGGGCATACGGATCACCACAGGAAGTCCGCTGGTCAAATCCTTTTCCTTGTGCGAACTTCCGGCTCGCCCGTTCGCTCTGACCTACGCTACCTCCGAAGCGAGTTGAAAATTTGGGACGTCGGGACGAGTGAAGCGGCAATTCGGTCCGATCACTCCGGAGACTCGGAACTATTCATCCGCCCGCATCGTTTAGAATAGGAGTAGGTCGCGCCGTAGGGCCCGGCCTGCCCGGCCAAGGACAGGTCCAACCACACTCGATTTAGGGGCTCGCCATGCTGATGAAACTGGCCGAAACCCAGCTGTGGCAACGCAACGCCGCGTCGCTCATCAGGTCGGGTCTGTTCTCCAAGGCCGAGACGGGCGAGTTTCACGGTCTGAATACGGTCGTGGGCGTCTACGCCGACGGGAGCCATTCGGCCCCCCTGGCGAAGTACGCGGACTCTCGCCGGGCCTCCGATGCGGCCCTCCTCGTCAATCAGCTCGCCAAGACCTCGCCGTCGGTCGAGGCGAATTAAGCGCGGCTTCGCGGTCGGCTGCCTGTCATCTGGTCGGACTTTTTCCCACGATTCGCCCGGCTCAACCTCGGGTTGACGCCGGGCGATTCGCGTTTCCCCGACTCGCGTTCGCGGCCCAGCCGATCTCGGCCGCCGTGAGCGGGTCGATCCGCAGCCGACGGAGCTGCGACTCGGTCAGCCGCATCACGTCCCTCGACGTCACCGCGCGGGATCCGAAGGTCGTCAGCGGCGTCCCATATTTGTCGGTCGCCCCGAACAGGTGGAGCACCTCGTGGGCGAGTGTGACGGGATCGACATAGGGGATGCCCACAAGCCGCTGGGTGGCGGTTGACTCGCGGGCGTAGCAGAGCGATAGGCCGGCGACCCGGTTGCCGAACGAGACCGAGGTGATCGCGCTCGAACGCCCGGCCCGGAGGATGTGGACGAACCAGACGATCTGGTCGTGATCGGTCAGGGGCTCGATCCGGCGGATCAGGGCGTCGAGGTCCGCGAAGCCCAGCCCGGCGGCAGCCCGGCTGGCGCTGGCGACCCCGTTCCGGTCGGCGTCGGCCTCGTCGATCACCGTCCGGTAGGGGTCGAGCGAGACGGCGATCGCGACGCGCTCGTCCGCCGGGTCGTCGCCGACGAACGCGACGTCGATCAGCTCGACGTTGACCGGCGCCCCCCATCGGGCCGCCTCGCGCTCGAGCCAGCGGCCCATCCGGGCGACCGAGTCGAACGCCTCGGCCACCTCGCGGTCGGTCCACGTCCCCCCGTCCCGGCCGACGAAGAGCGAGACGACGCCGACCCGGCCCAGGAGCGCCCGCACCCTCGGCCCGGGCCGCGACGGGATGGGCGGACGGAATTCGAGGTCGAGGCCGCGGAACGATCGGATCTCGGGCTTCGCCTCGTTCGCGACGGCGATGACTCCGGGCAGGCCGAAGAAGGGGACCTCCCCGTCCGCGGGCCGGGCGTCGATCGCCGGGCCGGCCGTCCCCTTCGACTCGGGCCGGACCAGGCCGTATCCGAGCATGGCCACCGTCTCCAGGAGGAGGACCAGGACGAAGACCGCCGGAGGCTCGACTCCCGGCCATCGGAGCAGCGCGGCGACCGCCGTCGCGACGACGACAGCCGCGCCGAGGAATCCGACTCGCCTGGCCATGGAGCTGTGTCCTCCGCCCGGTTCCCATCGCACGCGACCCGACCGCCAGGTTAATATGAAGCGTCTGTGAGAACCAAGTCGGAGCCGGGAGGCACCCGTGAGATTCGCAGCCGTACCGATCCGAACCTCCGGCCGTCCCGATCCGGCTGGCCCGTCCTCGCGCCGCGCGTTTCTGTGCGAGTCGGGCGGCGGATTCGCTGCGCTGGCCTTGACGTGGCTGCTCGCCCAGGACGAAGCCCGCGCCGGGACGAGGCCCGTCTCGCCGCTCGCCCCGCGGCCTCCTCACTTCCCGGCGAAGGCCAAGCGGGTCATCTACCTGTTCATGCACGGCGGGCCGAGCCACCTGGAGACGTTCGATCCCAAGCCCGACCTCCAGCGCCTCGGCGGCAAGCCGCTGCCCGAGAGCTTCGGCCCGGTCGCCACCCGTCGCAAGGTCGCGGCGAACCCCCTCCTGGCGACGCGACGGACGTTCCGCAAGGCCGGCCGGTCGGGCATCGAGGTCTCGGACTTCCTGCCGAACATCGCGCGATGCGTCGACGACCTGGCCGTGATCCGCTCGTGCTGGGCCGACAGCGTCAATCATCCCCAGGCCGTCTACCAGATCAACACCGGCTCGGTCCTGATGGGCAAGCCGAGCCTCGGGTCGTGGGTCAGCTACGGCCTCGGCTCCGAGAATCAGGACCTGCCTTCGTTCGTCGTCCTCCCCGACCCGGCCGGCGGGATCAAGGGGGGGCCGCCCGCCTACGGTGCGGGCTTCCTGCCCGCGAGCTACCAGGGCACCTCGATGCGAGGCGGCCCGTCCCCGATCCTCGACCTCGACCCCGGGGCCGACCTCGGCCTCTCCCGTCAGCGCAAGGCGCTCGACCTGATCGGCCGGCTGAACGCGCGTCATCTCGAGTCCCGGGCCGAGGACGACGCCCTGGCCGCCCGCATTGACTCCTACGAGCTGGCCTACCGGATGCAGTCCGCCGCACCCGAGGCGGTCGACTTCGCCCGCGAGTCCGCCGAGACGCTCGGCCTGTACGGCGTCGGCGACCCGGTGACCCACGAGTTCGGCTCGCGCTGCCTGCTGGCCCGGCGTCTGGTCGAGCGAGGTGTCCGGTTCGTCCAGCTCTACTCCGGCGACGTCAACGGATGGGACGCCCACGACGACGTCGAGGCGAACCACGCCCGGATGTGCGCCCGGACCGACAAGCCCGTCGCCGGCCTCCTGGCCGACCTGAAGCGTCGCGGCCTGCTCGACTCGACCCTGGTCGTCTGGGGCGGCGAGTTCGGCCGGATGCCGATGTCCGAGTCGGGCCGCGGACGCGACCACAACCCGCACGGCTTCACCTACTGGATGGCCGGCGCGGGGATCAGGGGAGGCACGGTCCTCGGGGCGACCGACGCCGTCGGCCTCCGCGCCGAGGTCGATCGGGTCCACGTCCACGACTTGCACGCGACGATCCTCCACCTGCTCGGCCTCGACCACACCCGGCTGACTTTCCCTCACAACGGCCGCGACGAGCGCCTGACCGACGTCGCCGGGCGGGTCGTCCAGGGCATCCTCGCCTGATCGTCCCGGAGTTCGACGATGCGCACGATCGGCCTCTCGCTCCTCCTCCTCGGCCCGCTCGCCCTCGGGGCGGAGCCCGCGAGTCCTCCGATAGAGAAGCCGATCACCGCCGAGGACCGGCAGCACTGGGCGTTCCGCCCTCCGGTCCGGGTCGAGCCGCCGGCCTCGAAGGGACAGGGCTGGGCCCGCAACCCGATCGACGCGTTCGTGCTCGCGTCGCTCGAGGAGGTGGGCCTCCGTCCGTCGCCCGAGGCCGGTCGCGCGACCCTGATCCGCCGGCTCTCGTTCGACATCATCGGACTCCCGCCGACGCCCGCGGAGGTCGACGACTTCCTCGCCGACCGGCGGCCCGATGCCTACGAGCGGGTCGTCGATCGCCTGCTCGCATCGTCGCATTACGGCGAGCGGTGGGCCCAGCACTGGCTCGACCTCGCCCGCTATGCCGACACCGACGGCTACGAGTTCGATCAGGCGCGTCCCAACGCCTGGCGCTACCGCGACTGGGTCGTCCAGGCCCTCAACTCCGACCTCTCTTACGACGAGTTCATCCGCCTCCAGCTCGCCGGCGACGAGGTCGCCCCGGACGATCCCTCGGCCTTCGTCGCCACGGGCTTCAACCGCTGCTATCCCGACATGGTCGACCTGAACGACCAGGGTCTTCGGCGGCAGAACGCGCTCAACGACATCACCGAGACGACGGCCCTGGCTTTCCTCGGCCTGACGCTCGGCTGCGCCCGCTGCCACGACCACAAGTACGACCCGATCCGCCAGACCGACTTCTACCGGCTCCAGGCCGTGTTCACGCCGGCCCGGTTCCGCGACGACTACCCGATCGCCGACCGGGAGGCCCGCCTCGCCTATGAAGCACGTCGGCGCGACTGGGAGACCCGGCTGGCCAGGGTCCGATCGGCGGTGATCGCGCTGGAAGCCGGCCCGCGCTCCGTCTCGGCCCCGACTCCCCCCGGAGCCGGCGACGAATTGATCGCGGCCCTCCAGAAGCCTCCCGCCGCCCGGTCTCCGGCCGAGATCGCCCTGATCTACGAGGCTCAGGCCCGCGACGGCCGGGTCTCCGAGGCCGAGTTCGCCCTCCGGCTGGGCCCCTTGACCTCGGCGCTCCGGGTCGGCCTCCGCTCCCTGGCCGAGGCGACGAGGAAGAAGGCGCCCGCGTCGCTGCCCCTCGCCTCCGGGATCGACGAACCGGGGGGAGCCGTCCCGCCAACCCATCTGCTCCGTCGCGGCGACTATGCGAACAAGGGGCCGGTCGTCGAGCCGGGCGTTCCGACTGTTCTCGCGGCCGAAGGGTCGTCGGGCCTGAATCCGGACGCGGGTCCCGGTCGTTCGGGACGGCGAACCGCCCTGGCGGACTGGCTCGTCGCGCCGGGCAATCCGCTCACGGCGCGGGTCATGGTCAATCGGCTCTGGCAGGGGCACTTCGGCCGTGGGCTGGTGGCCACCGCCAGCGACTTCGGCCGACAGGGTGCCGAGCCGACCCACCCCGAGCTGCTCGACTGGCTGGCGACGGAGTTCCCCCGGCGGGGCTGGAGCCTCAAGGCGATGCACCGCCTGATCGTCACCGGCGCCGCGTATCGGCAGGGCTCGCGTGCCGAACCGGCCTCGCTCGCCCTCGACCCGACCAACGACATGCTCGGGCGGCAGTCGCGACGTCGGCTCGACGGCGAGGCGATCCGCGACGCGCTGCTGGCCGCCTCGGGGACGCTCAACCTCGACATCGGCGGCCCGTGCGTCTTCCCGGAACTCCCCGCCGAGCTGACGAAGCTGAGCAACAAGGGGGCGACCTGGCCGGTCTCGCCCCGGGCGGAGGACAGGAACCGGCGCAGCCTCTACGTCTTCACCCGGCGCAACCTCCGCTACCCGTTCTTCGAGGTCTTCGACCGGCCCGACACCAACGCGAGCTGCCCGGTTCGGCCGTCGTCAACGATCGCCCCGCAGGCGCTCACCCTGCTCAACGGCAAGCTCGCCCGCGACGCATCGCGGGCGCTGGCCGATCGGGTCCGACGGGCCGAGCCACGCGAGGCCGGCCGCATCGTCCTCGCCTACCGGCTGGCCCTCGGCCGGCCGCCCGACCCGGTCGAGGCCCGGCTCGCCGCCGGGTTCCTCGCCGGCAACGGGGCCGAAGCACTCGATGATTTCTGCCTGGCGGTCCTGAACCTCAACGAGTTCGTCACCGTCGACTGAGCGGGCCCCGATCCGTCGAGGCCGGAATCCCTTGCCGGCAAGGGCCATCCCCGGCGATCAACGGGCCAGGAGGACGATGGTACTCCTCGGCGGGACGACGGTCTTGAGTTCGGGGAGGAAGACCGCCTCCTCCTCGGGCACGATGTCCTGCCCCGCGGGGAGGGACGTGTCGATGACCCGATACCAGCGGCTGCCGGGGGTGTCCGGAAGCTCGACGGTCAGCGGCTCCCAGTAGGCGTTCGAGGCGATGTAGATCGGCACGTCCGACCGTTCGTCGCTCTGGAAGGCTTCGAGGACCCAGGCGATGAAGCGGGAGCCCTCCGAGAAATCCGGATGGCCGGCGTGGACCCCGTGCCAGCCGATGTTGCGGAGCATCGGCGTCTCCTCCTGGTCCCCCGTGAGGTATCGACGCCGCCGGACGACCGAATGGCGACGCCGGAAGGCGATGATCTCGCGGGTGAACCGGAAGATCTCGGCGTGGGTCTCGCCGTTCTGCCAGTTGATCCAGTTCAGCTCGTTGTCCTGGAAGACGGTGTTGTTGTTGCCGTCCGCCGTCCGCCTCATCTCGTCGCCGTAGAGGAGCATCGGCGTACCCTGGGAGAGGAAGAGGAGCGTCAGGGCGTTCTTGATCTGCTTGTTGCGGAGCGCCTCGATCTCGGGGTCGTCGGTTGGGCCCTCGACGCCGCAGTTCCAGCTGTGGTTGTCGTTCGAGCCGTCGCGGTTCCCCTCGCCGTTGATCTCGTTGTGCTTCTCGTTGTACGAGACCAGGTCGTTGAGGGTGAAGCCGTCGTGGCAGGTGATGAAGTTGATCGAGTGATAGGGCGTCCGCGCGTCGTCGTGGCCGACGAACAGGTCGAATGAGCCCGTGACCCGCGCGGCCAGCTCGCCGACCAGGCCGCCGTCGCCCTTGATCCATCGCCGCAGGGTGTCGCGGAACTTGCCGTTCCACTCGGCCCACCGGCGGTCGGAGAACGAGCCGAGCCGGTACTGGCTGATGCTCCAGGGCTCCGCGATCAGCTTCGTCCGGCCGAGGACCGGGTCGGACTCGATCTCGTGGATGATCGGCGTCTTCCCCTTCTCCTGCCGGTCGACGTCGATCGAGAAGACCGCGGCGAGGTCGAACCGGAACCCGTCGACGTGCATCTCCGTCACCCAGTACCGGAGGCAGTCGAGGATGAACTTGCGGACGACCGGGTGGTTGCAATTCAGCGTGTTGCCGCAGCCGGTGAAGTCCATGTAGAACGCCGGCTTGGGCGTGAGCATATAATAGATATTGTTGTCCAGGCCCTTGAAGCTCACCGTCGGGCCGTAGTGGTTCCCCTCGCGCGTATGGTTGAAGACGACGTCGAGGATCACCTCGATGTTGTTCCGGTGGAGCTCGCGGACGAGCATCTTGAACTCGTCGATCTGCTCGCCGACCTTGCCGTAGTAGCTGTAGTGCGACTCGGGCGCGAAGAAAGCGACCGTGTTATATCCCCAGGCGTTGGTCAGCTTCTCGCCCGTCTTCGGGTTGCGGAAGGGGATGTCGAACTGGTCGAACTCCATGATCGGGAGCAGCTCGACGGCGGTGACGCCCAGGTCCTTGAGGTACGGGATCTTCTCGATGAACCCGCGATAGGTGCCGCCCAGCTCGCTCTCGGACGAGTGGTGCCGGGTGAAGCCGCGGACGTTCACCTCGTAGATGATCGATTCCTCGATCGCGATGTCGGGGAACTTATCCCCCTCCCAGTCGAAGTCGCTCCGGCAGGCGACGCACCGCGAGGCCCCGCTCACGTTCGAGACGCCGCCCGGGCGGAGATGGCGATCGGGGTCGTCGGGCTTGCTGTTGTCGTAGCCGAGCGCATCGGCCTCGTGCCAGTAGTAGTCGCCCGTGATCGCCCTGGCGTAGGGGTCGAGCAGCGTCTTGGCCACGTTGAACCGGGTGCCGTCGACCGCGGGGCGATACGGGCCGTCGGCGCGGAGGTTGTAGAGCGTCCGATTCGGCAGGCCTTCGACGAAGATATGCCAGATGTCCCCAGTCCGGTTGATCTCCGGTGAGAGGGGGATCACCTGCGACGGCCGGCTGTCGGTGACGTTGTCATAGAGGAGCAGCTCGATCCGGGTCGCGCCGGCGGAGTGGACGGCGAAGTTGATCCCCTCGGCGCTGATGGTCGGCCCCAGGGGGTCCGGGGTGCCTGGCAGGAGGTTGCGGATCGCGGGCATGTCGAAGACGGCGATCGACGCCGCTCTCCCTGAGAGACCTGGTGGTGGAGACGCTCCGTCCCGTCCGGACGACGGCTCGACGAGCGGCCGCGGCCCCGCATTCCCCGCGGCCGCGACGGCCGGCCACGAGGACCGAGCAATTGCTATTCCATCAAGGGTGCCTGACTTACGTCACCGCCGGGCTTGGCTCGCTCTTTGCTACAGGGCAGGCATCCCGCGCCGGGAGAATCCCGGCGGGGGCGATTCACCGTCCCGACCCTCCGGAACGCCATGCCCGTCTCCGCACGCGACAAGGATACCCCAAGGATCTCGCCGCGGGCGACCGATGAGTCACGTTCGGTCGCCGACGCGATCTTCGAGGCCGAGGCGGAGGCCGTCGCGACCTCGCCGTACCGACGCCCCGGCGCCACATACCGGCTCCAGGTCCATCGCGGCTTCACGCTCGACGACGTCTCCCAGATCGTCGACTACATGGCCGACCTCGGGGCGACCGACGGCTACCTGTCCCCCTACCTCAGCGCCCGCCCGGGGAGCACGCACGGCTACGACGTCTTCGACCATCGCCGGATCAACGCCGAGATCGGCGACCGCAAGGCCCACGACCGGTTGCTGCTCAAGCTGAAAGGTCGGGGGATGGGGCGGGTGCTCGACATCGTCCCCAACCACATGGGGGTCGCCGGGCTGAACCCGTACTGGATGGACGTCCTGGAGTTGGGGAGGCAGTCGCGCCACGTCCGCTATTTCGACATCGACTGGCAGAGCCGGGAGGTCGGCATCGCGGGGAGGGTCCTGCTCCCGATCCTCGAAGACCAATACGGCCGCGTCCTCGAGTCGGGCAAGCTCATGCTCAGGCGCGACGGCGGCCGGTTCTTCCTCGCCTATCACGACCGCGAGCTGCCGATCGCCCCGCGGACCTATGCCCGCATCCTCGAGCGCCGGGGCGAGGAGTTGCGGGCGATCGGCGAGGCCGAGGAGGACGTCCAGGAACTGAGGAGCATCGCGGCCTCGGCCCGGTCACTCCCCGGCCCCGACCTCGTCGACCCCGCGAGCGTCGAGCGGATCGTCTCCGAGCGGGCGGTGATCCGGCGACGGCTGGAGCGGCTCGCGGCCGAGAGCCCGCGGATCGCCTCGTATCTCGACGCGACCCTGATGGCCTACGCCGGGACCGTCGGCGACGCCGGGAGTTTCGACCCGCTCCACGCCCTGCTCGAAGGCCAGGTCTACCGCCTCTCGTCGTGGCGGGTGGCCTCGGAAGAGATCAATTACCGCCGATTCTTCGACATCAACGACCTCGCGGGCCTCCGGACCGAGGACCCGCGCGTCTTCAAGGCCGCCCACGCCCGGATCTTCGCGTGGGTCGTCGAGGGGGGCGTCACCGGGCTCCGGATCGACCATCCGGACGGCCTGGCCGACCCGGCCGGCTACTTCCGCCGGCTCCAGGAACGGCTCTTCCTCAAGGCCTGCCGGGCCCGTCATGCGTCCGAGCCCGGGCCTTCGGGAGGGTGGCCGTCGATCCGCCGACTGATCCGCGACAGGTACCGCCAGACCCTCCTCCGCGAGCCGGGGTCGCCGCTCGCCCGACGCTTCCCGGTCGTGGTCGAGAAGATCCTGACCCGCGACGAGCCGATCCCCGACGACTGGACGATCGACGGCACGGTCGGCTACGAGTTCCTCAACGCGCTCAACGGCCTCTTCGTCGATCCCCGGGCGGCGGAGTCGATCGTCGCGACCTACGGCGAGTTCACGGGCGAGTCGATCGACTTCGCCGCCGTCCTCTTCGACGCCAAGCGGCTGATCACGCGGTCGTCGCTCGCGAGCGAGCGGAACGCGCTGGCGAGCCGGCTGGCGGTGATCGCGTCGGGCGACCGGCGGAGCCGCGACTTCACCCGAGCCGAGCTGGGCCGGGCGCTCGGCTCGGTCATGGCGACCTTCCCCGTCTATCGGACCTACCTGCTCCCGGGGCGGCCCGCATCGGGCCGCGACCGCCGGGTGATCGAGGCGGCGGTCGCCCGCGCCCGGCGGCGGAACCCGACGATCGACGAGTCGGTGTTCGCGTTCCTCCGCGGCGTCCTCCTGATGGAGCATCCCGAGGGCCTCGAACCCGATGCCCGGGCCCGTCGCGAGGCGTTCGCCGCCCGGTTCCAGCAGACCACCGGCCCGGTCCAGGCCAAGGGGCTCGAAGACACGACGTTCTATCGTTATGTCCCGCTGATCTCGCTCAACGAAGTCGGCGGCGACCCCTCGCGGTTCGGGACCGAGCCCGGCGCCTTCCACGCGAAGAACGCCCGGCGACTCGACCGGTGGCCGGACGGCCTGCTCGCCACCTCGACCCACGACACCAAGCGCGGGGAAGACGCGCGGATCCGGATCAACGTCCTCGCGGAGATCCCCCGCGAGTGGGCCGACGCCCTCCCCCGCTGGGCCGACCGGAATCGACGGTTCAAGCGTCAGACGTCCCGCGGAGTCGCGCCGGACGCCCGCGAAGAGTACCTGATGTATCAGACCCTCATCGGGTCGTGGCCGTTCGGGATGGCCGCCGACGGCGTGACCCCCGAGTTCGTCGGGCGGATCCAGGAATATCTGTCCAAGGCGGCCCGCGAGGCCAAGGTCAAGACGAGCTGGACCGACGCCGCCCCGTCGCACGTCGACGCCCTCCGGGCCTTCGTCGCCGACGTCCTCTCCGGGCCCGATTCTCGGCCCTTCCTGGAGGACTTCCTCCGGCTCCAGGGTCGGGTCGAGCGTGTGGGAGCGGTCCACTCGCTCTCGCAGGCGCTGCTAAAGCTCACTTCGCCCGGCGTGCCGGACATCTACCAGGGGTCGGAGCTGTGGGACCTCAGCCTCGTCGATCCGGACAACCGTCGTCCCGTCGACTTCGACTTCCGCGCCCGGATGCTCGCCTCGATCAAGGGCCGGCTCGATGCCGGCGAGGAAGCCAAGACCGTCGCCGCGTCGCTGATGGAGCATCCCGACGACGGAGCGATCAAGCTCTATCTCCACTGGGTCGTCCTGAATCACCGCCGCGAGCAGCCCGACCTCTACCGACGGGGCGGTTATCTGCCGCTCCGGGCGATCGGCCCGCATGCCGACCGGGTGCTCGCCTTCGCCCGCGTCCACGAGGACCGCGCGACCCTGGTCGTCGCGCCGAGGCTGGTCGCGGCGATGATGGGAGACGACTCGCGACGGCCGCCGATCGGGGAGGCCTGGGGGCCGACCTCCCTCGTGCTCCCCGAGGAAATCCGGGGGGACGCCTGGACCGACCGGCTCACGCGACGGCAGGTCGCCCCTCGGCTGGCGGAAGAAGGGCGAGTCTTGCCCCTGGCGGACGCATTCGCCGTCCTGCCGGTCTCGCTGCTCGAATCGATATCATAAAGCGGACGGTACGACGAGTCGAAGGCTCGCCGTCGGTCGAGGACGGCGAGCTAACTGACCATCGGGTTGACGCTCGGGTTGACGGTCTCGGTGCCGGGGGTCCTCCTCATATTCGGAGGCACCTCGCCGTTCCAACGGCCGTAGACGAGGCACAGCTCGGCCAGCCGGGACCGGACCTCCGGGGTGAGCTGCGAGAACTCGAACCGCCAGCCCCAGTGCCCTGTGGCGTCGCCGGGGACGTTCATCCGGGCGTTGCTGCCGAGCCCGAGGACGTCCTGGAGGGGGACGATCACGGTGTCCGCCACCGAGGCGAACGCCATCCGGATCAGGGCCCAGTGGATCGGCTCGTCGATCGGCCCGAGGTAGCGGCGGACGAACTCGCGTTCCTCGATGATCTGCTCGTCCGACTGCCCGGTGCCGCCCGGGGTCATGTAGTACCAGCCGACCGTCGTGTCGTTGTCGTGCGTCCCCGTGTAGACGACGCAGTGGGGGATGTGGCAGTGGGGGAGGTATTGCTCGTCCTGGCCGCTGGCCCCGAAAGCGAACTGGAGGATCTTCATGCCGGGGAGCCCGAAGTCGTCGCGGAGCCTCTCGACCTTGTCGGTGATCACGCCGAGGTCTTCGGCGATGAGGGGGAGGCCGCCCAGGTGCTGGCGCAGCTCCGTGAGGAACTCCTCTCCCGGGGCCTCGACCCATCGGCCGACGGCCGCGGTCGGGGAGGATGCGGGGACCTCCCAGTAGGCTTCGAACGCCCGGAAGTGGTCGAGGCGGACGAGGTCGACCCGGTCGATCGTCGCCCGGAGCCGGGCGAACCACCAGGCGTAATGCTCGGCCTTGTGGGCCTCCCACTTGTAGAGCGGGTTGCCCCACCGCTGGCCGAATTCGGGGCTGAACAGGTCGGGGGGCACGCCGGCGACGACCGTCGGCCGGCCGAAGATGTCGAGCTGGAAGAGGTCGGGCCGCGCCCAGACGTCCGCGCTGTCCTCGGCGACGTAGATGGGAAGGTCCCCGATCAGCTCGATGCCGCGGTTCCGGCAATAGTCCCGCATCTCCTGCCACTGGAGGAAGAAGATGTACTGGACGAACCGGTGATACCGGACCTCGGCCTCGTGCCGCCCGACCGCGAGGGCGAGGGCCTCGGGCTTGCGGGTCGCCAGCTCGGGCTCCCACTCATACCAGGGCCGGCCGCCGTGCTCGGACTTCAAGGCCATGAACAGGGCGAAGTCGTCGAGCCAGCTCGCCTGGGTGCTCGCGAAGAATTCGAAGGTGGGATGGGACGACGGGTCGAATCGCGCGAAGGCCGTGCGGAGGAGCCGCTCCTTGAAGCGGCCGACCTCGTCGAAGTCGATCCGGACCTCGGGGCCGGCGTACGGGGGAGGTTCCGGTAGATCCTCCTCGCCGAGGAACCCGCGGGCGAGCATCCGCTCCGGGCTGATGATCAGGGGGTTGCCGGCGAAGGAGGAGTGGGACTGGTACGGGGAATGGCTGCCCCCGGCGGGTCCCAGGGGGAGCATCTGCCACCAGTGCTGGCCGGTCTCGCCGAGGAAGTCGATGAACGCCTCGGACGTCGGCCCGAGGTCGCCGACCCCGAAGGGGCTCGGCAGGGATGTGGGATGGAGGAGGATGCCGCTCGCTCGCCGATGCCTCATTCTCGATTTCCTCTCGCTCGGCTCCGGGACAAGATCCGCATCAGCGTCCGACGACGCGGCTCGGGTGAGCATTGAACCAGAACCGGCCTCCGGCCGCACGGATCGCCCCGATCCCGGTAAGCTCCGTGGTGACCCTGCGGCCCGTCCACCCATCGGCCCGCGACTCGTGGACGACGCGGACCTCCCCCTCGGGCGGACCGCCAACCCGCGCGGCGATCCATTCGGCAAGGCCGTTCGCGTACCGCGCCTGGGGATACACCGGGACACCCCGGACCGACCGGGTCCAGTCGGTCGGGTTGAGGATCCAGCCGTCGCCGTCCGGCGAACGCCGCGACGCAACCCGCACCGGCGACGGGAGTCGGTCGAAGCCCGGGCCTCGGATGGCGATCCTCGACCGCTCGCAGTGGCTGGCGTAGAGCGCATGCGAGGGCCAGGAGTCCAGGAGACCCCACCGCTCCCCCAGGGGTATGACCACGAGTGAAGCAAAGCCGACGCCGAGGGCGGTCCCTCGGATCGACCGCACGCGAGGGCCGCGGACGGGGGTGGGCTCCGGCCAGAAGAGGAGGAACTCCTCGACCGCCATCGCCAGATTCCACCCGAGGACGATCGGGCTGTGGCCCAGACCCCAGGGGCCGAGGATGAGGATCAGGACCGCGTGCATCCCCGCCGCGGCGAGGAAGCCCAACCGCCGGGTCGGTCGGATGAGGAGCAGCGCCGCGACGAGGAGTTCCCCGGCTGGCATCGCCAGGACCCAGGGCGGCCTCCCCTCGCCCGTGACGGACGATGAGTCGACGCCCAGAATCCGGGAGAGGGTCCGGACCAGGAGCGGCCCCATCTCGGCGACGAACGACGCGTCCAGCTTCGACAGCCCCGAATGGGCGAAGACCGAAGCGACGAAGATCCGGCAGAGGGCGAGGGCCGGCCGTGGCGGGAGGATCGAGAGCGCCGCGGCCATCGCCACGAACTGGTAGACCCACGGCTGGAGGCGGAGTTGATCCCCGAAGATCAGGAGCGCGAAGACCAACGCGCCCGATCCGAGGCCGATCCTCCCCCACCGATCGGTCAGTCCGAGCGCCAGGCACCCCGCCAGCACCGCCAGGCCGACCCACGACCACCCAACCGGGTAGTTCGGCAGCACACGCAGGAACGGGATCGCCGGGAAGTCAGCCAGGTCGATCCAGAGGGGCCAGGATAGGGCGACCAGGAACAGGGTCGAACCCGAGAGGATCAACCGAAGCCGGCCGGCAACGAATGCGTCCGGGTCGAGGGTCGTCGGCCCCGTCATCGCGCCCGGTCGCCCTTCGGTCCGGTCAAAGCTCGCCGGCAATCGAGTAGATCCCGCCGCCCTCGCGCTTCAGCTTGCCCTGGGCCACCAGTTCCTCCCAGATCTCGAGCGGGAAGCCGGACGGGGGCGTGATCCCGCCGATCTTGGTCGTCTTCGAGCCGCGGCTAAGCCCCGACGCGTCGTCGAGCCTGGCGAGCTTGAGTCGCTTCTTGAAGGCCTTGTACGCCTTCTTGAGATCCTCTTCGGTGGCCATGGCGTCCTCCTCGGCGAGACGGGTCGCCCGCCGAGACTAGCCGAGCCGTGACCCGTCGGGCAAGCGGGCGTCAGCCGAGGAATGCCGCGATTTCCTCCCGAAATCGAGGTCCCGCCTCGATGTGAGGCAGATGGCCGACGCCCGGCAGGAGGACCAGTCGAGCCCCGGGGATCGAGTCGGCCAGCTCGCGGGCGATCCGGGGCGGGTTCACCAGGTCGAGCTCGCCGGAGAGGACGAGCGTCGGGACCTCGATCGCCCCGAGTCGGCCTCGCGTGTCGTGCTCCGCCGCGGCGTGGGCCTGCCGGGCGAAGGCGTCCGGCGACTGGGGCCACTCATTCCGCTCGGCGAACTTGACGAGCCCCTCGACCTGGGCGGCCATGCCGTAGAAAGGCGGCGCGACGAGCCACGGGAGGGTCGCCCGGGTGAACTCCGACGCCGTCGCCCGGCCCCGCAGCAGCACCCACGACTCGATCACGGCGCGACGCCAGCCGTCGGCCCCGGCGTGGGTCGAGGCCAGCACGAGCGACCGGACCCGCCCCGGGTGGCGGAGGGCCAATTCCTGCGCCACCAGGCCGCCCAGCGAGTGCCCGACGACATGGGCCGACCCGACCCCGACGGCGCCGAGCCAGGCCGCCGCATCGTCGGCGAGGCCCGCCGTCGTGTAGGGGGAATCGACCCGATCGCTCCGGCCCACGTCGCGGGCGTCCAGGGCCATCGCCCTGCGATTGGCCGCGAAGGCCCGCAGGGTCACGCTGAAGGCCCGGCTGTCTCCCCCGAGGCCCCCGAGGAAGACGACGGGGTCCCCTTCCCCCTGAGCCTCGTAGTAGAGGTCCAGTTGTCCGACCGAGACCCTGGGCATCGAGGCCCTCCCGAACTCGCGATGACTCGATTGTTTATCGGTCCAGGCGCTTGACAATCGCCGTCCTCGGGGCCAGAATACTCCTGCCGCCCCCATCGTCTAGTGGCCTAGGATACTAGGTTCTCAGCCTAGGGACCGGGGTTCGAGTCCCCGTGGGGGTATGAAGGCCCTCGACATGCGCGAGCGTGTCGGGGGCCTTCGCCATTTCTCACTCCCCTCACTCGGTCGGTATTCGAGGGCCGGGCATGGCCGTCTCGTGCCAGTAGAGGCGGAGCACCGCGACGAGGTCGCGGTACCGGGGATATTCGTCCGGCTTGCGGATGAAGGTATTGGCCCCGGCGCGATACGTCTGGATCACGTCTTCCTCCCGGCCCGAGGTCGAGAGGACCACGACCGGGATCGGGCGTAGTGCGGGGTCGGACTTGATCGCCGCGACGACCTGGCTCCCGTCCAGGCCGGGCAGGTTCAGGTCCAGCAGGACGAGATCCGGGCCGCCCTCGACCGCAACGCCCGGCTCCTTGAGCCCGCGGAGATAAGCGAGCGCCGCGTGTCCATCCCGGAGGATCGTCAGGCGGAAATCCTGACCCCCCTCGAGCAGCGCCCGCTCGATCAGGTGGGCGTCCGAGGCGCTGTCGTCCACCAGCAGGATGTGGAAATCACGGGGCATGCTCGGCTTCGTCCGGGGGGGGGGATGGGTCGGGGGGCAGCGGCAGGTTGACGAAGAAGGTCGAGCCGAGGCCGGGCTCGCTCTCGACCCAGATCCGACCGCCGTGGGCCTGGACGATCTTCAGGCCGATGGCGAGCCCGGCCCCCGTCCCCTCGAATTCCTCGCGCGTGTGCAGCCGACGGAAGAGCTGGAAGATCTTGCTGTGGAACTTGGCCTCGATGCCGATCCCGTTGTCGCGGACGGCCAGCGTGAGGAACCCCGGCTGGGCCTCCTCCGGCGGGGTCTCCTCGCTCGTGACGACGACGCACGGGCGCGCCTCGCGATTGTATTTCAGGCCGTTGCCGATCAGGTTCCCGAAGAGCTGGCCGATCCTCGCGGGGTCGCCCCAGACGTCGGGCAGGTCGTTCGCGATGAGGAGCTGGGCGTCTCGGGACCGGAGGAGCTCGGCGAAGTCGTCGCGGATCGACTCGATCAACGGCCCCAGCCTAACCCGTCGGAACTCGCCGACAACCCGCCCGGCCCGGCTGAGCTTCTGGAGGTCGTCGATCAGCGACCTCATCCGCCGGGCCGCCTCGACGATGTGCCTGAGATATTCCCGCGCGGGGTCGTCGAGCCGGTCCCAGCAGTCCTTCTCGAGGAAGCCGGAGAAGGCGATCAGGGTCCGCAGCGGCTCCTTGAGGTCGTGGGCGATGATGTAGGTGAACTCGTCCAGCTCGCGGTTCTTCCGGGAGAGCTCGTCGTTGGCGGCGGCGAGCCGTTCGTTCTTGTCCTTGAGTTCGGCCTCGAGGGCCCGGCGGGCCGTGACGTCGCGCGCCACGCTCCGCGACCAGCGGAAGGCCCCCTCGCCCGTCCTGACGGCCGTCGAGGCCAGCCAGACGTCGATCTCCTGGCCGTCGCTCTTGACCCATCGGCTCTCGAGCTCGACCCGCCCCGACCGCCGGAGCTCGTCGAACCAGGCCGGGAAGGTCGACTTCCTCGACTCGGGGAGCAGGTCCACGTAGGGACGGCCGACGACGTCGCCCCGGTCCCGGCCGAGGGTGAGGAGCAGGGTGTCGTTGCACTCGACGACGGTCCCCCGGGGGTCGAGGCTGAAGTACATCGCCGGGGCGTTCCGGTAGAGGTCGCTGTATCGGTTCTTGACGAACTCCAGCTCGCGGTTGATCCGCCTGAGCTGGGAGTTGACGTCGATCAGCTCCCTCGTCCGCTTGCGCAGCTCGTTCTCGGCGCGGACCTTCTTGGTCATGTCGGCCACCCGGATCCGGAGGTGGTGCGGCCGGGCGTCGGGGGTGTAGCGGACGGCCGCGTGCAGCTCGACGGCCTTGAGCTCCCCCGCGGCGGTCCGGATCCGATAGAGCAGGTTATGCCCCTCCCCCTTGGTGATCGCCGAGGCGAGCTGCGTCCGCGCCAGCTCGCGATCCTCGACGTCGACGATGTCGAGGAACGACCGCTCACGGAGCTCGTCCAGGGACCAGCCGAGGAACGCGCGCTCCGCGGGGCTGGAGTCGAGCCATCGGAGGGTCCGGAGGTCGAGCCGGTTGATCATCTCGCCGTACTCTTCGTCGGACAGCTCGCCTTCGAGGGTCGGCGACGCGTCGCCGAAGGAGCTCCGCGTCAGCATCGGGCTGGAGATCCCGCGGGGGACCTCGAACTCGCCGCTGAGGGCGAACGGCGTCTCGGCGTCGGCCCGGTTGCCGCCGCCCTCGCGGAGGGCCGCGAGCCCGGCCTGCATCTCCCGGATCGCGCGGGCCAACGCGGCCGGCTCCGGGTTGGCGACGCCCTCCTGCTCCCTCCCGGGGTCGTCCTCCGCGCGGGCCGCCGCGCGGAGGATCTCGCGGATCGGCTCGACCCATCGGCGCCGGTCGGACCGGCGGTGGATGGCGAGGACGGCCCCGAGGCTGGTCGCCCCGAGCAGCCCGATCGCCGCCCCGGCCTCCCGCCCGAGGGCCAGCAGGGCGCAGGCCGAGGCGCAGGCCCAGGCGAGGGCATGGAAGGCCAGGATGATCCAATCCGACGTAGGGACCCGCCTCGACCCGGCTGGGGGGAGGGCCGTCGCATCCCGGCGACGCCGTTCGCGATTGCGGGCGAGCGTGATCACGCCCCACCCGGGATCGGCGCCGGTTCGCGGGCGGTCGGGAACCGGATCGAGAAGCATGCCCCGCCCTCGGGGACGTTGAACGCCTCGAGGCGCCCGCCCTGCTCCTGGACGATCTCGTGCGCGAGGTAGAGGCCGTAGCCCGACCCTTCGGGCTTGGTCGTGAAGAACGGCTCGAAGATCCGCGGCAGCAGGTGCGAGGGGACGCCGGGCCCGTCGTCGCAGACCTCGATCCGGACGGATTCGCCGTCGGCATCGCCGCCCGCCCTCACCGAGAGCTTGATCTCCCCCCCCTGCCGCCCCGAGGCCGCGATCGCCTCGTGGGCGTTCGCCAGCAGGTTGAGGATCACCTGGATCAGCCGGCCGCCGTCGACGACGATCGGCGGGAGGCCCGGGGCGACCTCGGCATCGACCCGGATCGTGTTGCTGCGGGGGTCGATGCCCTTGCGGAAGAGGTCGAATGCCTCGCGGGCGACCGGGCCGACGTCGAGGAGCCTGGGCGAGGCCGGACCGGTCCGGACGGCCGCCATCAGGTGCTCGAGCCGCGACTGGAGCAGGAGGGCGTTGCGGAGGATCGGCTCGACGTACTCGCGGACCCGCTCGTCCTCGCCCATGAGCAGCTGCATCAGCTCGGCGTGCCCTCGGATGACCGCCAGCGGCGACCGGATCTCGTGGACGATCCCCGCGAGCAGCCGGCCGACCTGGGTCAGCTGCTCGTTCAGGACGGCCAGCGCCGCGAGCTTCCGGTAGTCGGCCAGCCGGTTCACCCGGGCGAGGATCACCTCGACGGCCTCGTCCTTGGCCACATAGTCGTCGGCCCCGGCCGTGAGCCCGGCGACGACGTCGGCGCGCTGGTCGCGGACGGTGAGCATGAGGACGGGGATGCCCGAGCCGACCGGGTCGGCCCGGAGGGCCCGGCAGATCTCGTGGCCGTCGATGTCGGGCAGGTTGACGTCGAGGACGACGACGTGCGGCCGCAGCTCGCGGACCCGCGCCGGGACCTCGGCCCCGCGCGCGAGCTCGTGGACGGTGTGGCCGCCGCCGCTGAGGATCTTACGGAACAGGGCCCGGTCGGCGGAGTTGTCGTCGACGAGCAGGATCGTGCTCATGCAGTCCGCCCTCTGGAGTGTCCCGGCCTCGCGGGCCGGTTCCTTGGGTGGCACCGGGGGGAAACGTCGATCTTAGCCGATCGAGCCCCCGCGACAAAGCCGGCCCGAGGACGGGTCGTATAATTCCCCAGCCGAGGAGGCTCGCCTATAATCGAAGGGCGGGCGGGATTTCCCCCCCGCCGAGGTTCGCGGTCCCGATGATCGTGCCGTCCGACGTGAGTCCCGTCCCCGCGGGTCCCTCCATGCCTATCCTCGAAGCACCCACCACCGTCGCCCCCCTGCCCTTCGAGCCATTCCGCGAGGCGCCGCCCGAGGAGCTCGAGGCGAGGATCCGGGCCGTGAAGGCCGACCTCGGGGACGGGCTGCTGATCCTCGGGCACCACTACCAGCAGGACGAGGTGATCCGGTTCGCCGACTTCCGGGGCGACTCGTACCGGCTCAGCCGGATGGCGGCCGAGAGCGCCGACTGCCGCCGGATCGCCTTCTGCGGCGTCCATTTCATGGCCGAGACGGCCGACATCCTCACCCGGCCCGAGGTCGACGTGATCTTGCCGGACATGGCGGCCGGCTGCAGCATGGCCGACATGGCCGACCTCGACTCGGTCGAGGCCGCCTGGTCCGACCTCGCGGCGGTGATCGACGTCGAGGACGTGACCCCCGTCACCTATATCAACTCGACGGCCGACCTCAAGGCCTTCTGCGGCCGCCACGGCGGGATCGTCTGCACGAGCTCGAACGCCCGGGCGGTGCTCGACTGGGCCTTCTCGCGACGGTCGCGCGTCCTCTTCTTCCCCGACCAGCACCTCGGCCGGAACACGGCGCGGGCCATGGGCGTGCCGCTGGCGGCCATGCCGGTCTGGGACCCGAGGCTCCCCCTCGGCGGCAACGCCGAGGACGCCCTCCGCGCGTCGCGGGTCCTGCTCTGGAAGGGGCATTGCTCGGTCCACCAGATGTTCAAGCCCGCCCACGTCGCCGACTTCCGCCGGCGGTATCCGGGGATCAAGGTCCTGGTGCACCCCGAGTGCATGATGTCGGTCGTCGACGCGGCCGATCTCGTCGGCTCGACCGAGTTCATCCTCGACACGATCGCCTCGGCCCCGGCCGGCTCGCAGTGGGCCGTCGGCACGGAGCTCCATCTGGTCAATCGGCTCGCCGCCGAGAACCCCGACAAACTCGTGAAGTTCCTGTCGCCGATGGTCTGCATGTGCGCGACCATGTACCGGATCGACATGCCGCACCTCGCCTGGACCCTCGAGAACATCGCGCGGGGGACGCCCGTGAACATCGTCAAGGTGCCCGACGAGACCGCCCACTGGGCGCGCGTCGCCCTGCGACGGATGCTCGAGGTGAGATGACGCCCGGCATGTCGATCCCGACCGATCTCCACCCAGCCGGCGAGGGATGATGCCGACGACCGAGCCCCCCGCCCGTCCCGCCTTCTGGCGTTGCAGCCGATGCAAGACCCCCAACCCCTGGGCCGTCTACATCACGGCTTGCATCGGCTGCGGCGCGGCCAGGCCGGCGATCGCGCCCGAGTCCCGGGCCGAACCCGGCCCGGTCGGCCCGGTCGACGGACGCCGCGCCCCGGCTCCCAGGCTGCTCGCGACCGCGGTCGCGTACGGCCTCGTCCTGATCGCCGTCACGCTGCTGGCGAGGGTCGTGGGCGACGGCTGGTGGCCCGGGCTGGCGATCTTGCTCTCCCCGCGATGGATCTTCCTCGCACCGATCCTGCCCCTGGCGGCCTGGGCGTGGCGGTCGCGCCGTCGGGTGATCGGCGTGGTGATCGCCTTCGAGGCCCTCTTCATCCTCGGCCCGTTGATGGGATTCTCCGTCCCCTTCGGCCGGCTCGGCCCGGATGCCGCCGGGCCACGGCTGCGGATCATGACCTTCAACCGTGGCGGGGGCCGGATCGACGCCGAGGGATTCGGCCGCTACCTCGATCGTCACAAGATCGACGTCGTCTGCTTCCAGGAGTTCCACGGAGACCCGGCCCTCGACGCCGCCCTGGCCGGCCGGGGATGGTCGACGAATGGGGCCCGATCGATCGCGAGCCGGCATCCGATTGTCCGGGATTTCCCCAGGTCGCCCGAGCATAACCTGGACGAGTTCCGCTACAACGCGACCCTCTACCGGGCCAGGATCAAGGGCCCCGAGGGGCGTGAACTGGTGGTCGGCTCGATCCACATGCCGACCCTCCGGCCCGGCTTCCTGGGGATCCTCCGGGGGAAGGTCCGCGTCCTCGTCGCGCTGCTCGACTGGTGGAACGAGGAGCTGGGTCGGATGCTCGACCTCCTGAACGAGTCCGGCGGCGGCCCGACGCTGATCGGCGGCGACTTCAACAACGTCGCCGAGGCGTCCGCACTCGTCGCGCTGCGCGAGCAGGGTGCCTACCAATCGGCGTTCGAGCAGGCCGGGCTCGGCTGGGGATACACCCGTCCCGCCGCGCTCCCGTGGGTCCGGATCGACCACATCCTCGCGAGCCCGGAATGGGCGGTCACGGCGTGCTGGGTCGGCCCGGCGTTCGGCTCGGACCACCGCTCGCTCGTGGCCGAAGTCGCCCTCCGGCCCGCCGATCCGGCGCGACCGTGACGACCCGCACGGGATGGGTCATCGGCAAGGGCAATCGAGTTGCGTGGAGGAGCGAACTGCCTTAGCCTGGGAAGGCCCGGGGCTTTACCGAGGCCCGGCGCCGCCCCGATCGACACCCGAAGCGAGACCCTGGCATCATGGCGACGACCCCCGCCCCGACCGTCAACCGAGAGGGCATCGACCGGATCGTCCACGCCGACCACTGGGATCCGTTCCAGGTCCTCGGCCAGCACGAGACGACCGTCGAAGGCAAGCCCGGCCGGGTCGTCTCCGCGTTCCTCCCCGAGGCCGAACGGGCCTGGGTGGTCGACCTCGAAGCGGGAGAGCCGGGCGTCCGTCGGCCGATGGAGCGGCTCCACGAGGGCGGATTCTTCGAGCTCGTCTTCCCCGGGAGGACGAAGCCCTTCCCCTATCGACTCGCCATCGAGAACCACGAAGGGCACGGATGGGAGTTCGTCGACGCCTACCAGTTCGGCCCGGTCCTGACCGACTACGACCTCCACCTGCTCGGGGAGGGGAAGGACCTCCGCAACTTCAGGAAGCTCGGGGCGCGGATCATCCGCCACGAAGGCTTCCTCGGGGTCAACTTCGCCGTCTGGGCCCCTAACGCGCAGCGGGTCAGCGTCGTGGGCAACTTCAACCACTGGGACAGCCGCCGCCACCCGATGCGGACGCGCGGCCAGGGGGGGATCTGGGAGCTGTTCGTCCCCGACCTGGTCCAGGGCGAGGTCTACAAGTTCGAGATCAAGAGCCGGCACAACGGCTACCTGGTGAGCAAGACCGACCCCTACGGGTTCTTCGCCGAGAGCCGCCCCCGGACGGCGTCGGTCGTCTGGGACGTCGACCATTTCGAGTGGTCCGACGACGAATGGATGGAGCACCGGGCCCGCTGGCAGGGGCTCGATGCGCCAATCTCGGTCTACGAGATCCACCTCGGGTCGTGGCGTCGCAGGCCCGAGGAGGGGAATCGCTTCCTCACGTATCGCGAGCTCGCCGACGAGCTGGTCGAGGACCTGCATGAGACCGGGTTCACCCACATCGAGATGCTGCCGATCACCGAGCACCCGTTCGACGGGAGCTGGGGCTATCAGCCGGTCGGCTACTACGCCCCCACGTCCCGGTTCGGCACGCCCGACGACTTCGCCTATTTCGTCGACACCCTGCACCGGAACGGCTACGGAGTGATCCTCGACTGGGTGCCGGCCCACTTCCCCAACGACGAGCACGGCCTGGGCTTCTTCGACGGTACCCACCTGTACGAGCACGAGGACCCCCGGCTCGGCGAGCACCGGGACTGGGGGACCAAGATCTTCAACTACGGCCGGGCCGAGGTCTGCAACTTCCTCTTCGGCAGCGCCCTCTTCTGGTTCGAGCAGTACCACATCGACGGGCTCCGGGTCGACGCCGTGGCCTCGATGCTCTACCTCGATTACTCCCGCAAGCCCGGCGAATGGCTGGCGAACATCCACGGCGGCAACGAGAACCTCGAGGCGATCGCCTTCGTCAAGCGGTTCAACGAGATCTGCCACGAGGAACACCCCGGGGTCCTGACGATCGCCGAGGAGTCGACGAGCTGGACCGGCGTCTCGCGCCCCACCTACCTCGGAGGCCTCGGCTTCAGCCTCAAGTGGAACATGGGGTGGATGAATGACACCCTCGTCTACATGAGCAAAGATCCGGTCTACCGGAAGTATGCCCACGGCGCGTTGACCTTCAGCCTGATCTACGCCTTCAACGAGAACTTCATGCTCCCGCTCTCGCACGACGAGGTCGTGCACGGCAAGGGGTCGCTCCTCGACAAGATGCCCGGCGACGTCTGGCAGAAGTTCGCCAACCTCCGCCTGCTCTACGGCTACATGTTCGCCCACCCGGGCAAGAAGCTCCACTTCATGGGCAACGAGATCGCCCAGTGGGCCGAGTGGAATCACGACCGGAGCCTCGACTGGCACCTGCTCCGGTGGCGCGACCACGCCGGGGTCCGCCGCCTGATGGGAGACCTGAACCGGGTCTACAAGTCCGAGCCGGCCCTGCACGAGGTCGACTTCGACTGGCAGGGGTTCGAGTGGCTCGAGCTGCACGACTCGGAGAACAGCATCCTGGCCTTCCTCCGCAAGGCCAAGGACCCGGACGACTGCCTGGTCGTGGTCTGCAACTTCACTCCGGTCGTCCGCGAGGGCTACCGGGTCGGCGTCCCCTTCCCCGGCTTCTATGCCGAGCTGATGAACACCGACTCCGAGGCCTACGCCGGATCGAACGCGGGCAACCAGGGCGGCGTCCGGGCGCGGCCGATCGAGCACGCGGGCCGGCCCTGCTCGATTGACATCGTGATCCCCCCCCTGGCGACGCTCATCCTCAAGCCGACGCGCGAGTAGTCGGAGGAGGCCCCGCGACTCAATCCCCGTCGAACTGGTCGATGCCGACCGTCGGCTTGCCCTCGGCGAGCCTCGGCCTCGCCCCGGCAGGGGGCGGGGCCGGGTCGGGGTTGCGGATGATCTGGGGGATCAGCTCGGCGATCGGGACGTTCCACTGCATCGCGCCGATGGCGACCACCGCGACCTTCTTCCTGGCGTCGAGCTTCACCACCCGGCCGGGTCGGTCGTAGCCCATCCGGGGGACGACGACCCGGTCGCCGGGCTGGAGCCGGTCGCGGGCTTCCTCCATCCGGGCGTCGTTCTCGGCCTGGCGCTGGAGGTCGGCGAGCCGCTGGTTGAGCGCCTCGCGGGTCCGTTCGGCCTCGGCCTGCGCCGCGAGGGCGGCCTGGCGGGCGTCCTCGGCCTCCTTCCGCATCCGCTGGATGGCCTCGAGCTCGGGGAGGTCCTGGCCCCGAGCTTCCTTCAGGTAGCGGAAGCCGCGGTCGACGATGTGGGCCGGGAGGTCGAGGCGGCGGGCGATCTGGAGCGCGTTGGACTGGCCGATGTCGCCGATGTGGACCCGGTACAGGGGCCGCATCGTCTCGATGTCGAACTCGACCGCCGCGTTCTCGGCGCGGGGATTCGTGAACGCGTAGGACTTGAGGTCGCCGATGTGGGTCGTGACGATCGCCCGGCAGCCGATCGAGTCGAGCTCATCGAGGATCGCCCGCCCGAGCGCCCCGCCCTCGGCCGGGTCAGTGCCCGCCCCCATCTCGTCGAGCAGGACGAGCGACCGCTCGGTCGCCCGGCCGACGATCTGCGTGATCCGCCGGATGTGCGAGGAGAAGGTCGACAGCGACTGTTCGAGGCTCTGCTCGTCGCCGATGTCGGCCAGGACGTCGTCGAAGACCGGCAGCAGCGAGCCCTGGTGGGCCGGGATGTGCAGGCCCGATTGCGCCATGACCGCCAGGAGGCCGACGGTCTTGAGGGCGACGGTCTTGCCGCCGGTGTTCGGCCCGGTGATCACCAGCGTCTGGAACTGGAGCCCGAGGTGGAGGTCGATCGGCGTGACGGTCCGCGGCTCACGAGACACGGGCGGGGGCTGGGGCGTGGCCTCCTCCGTCCCATCACCCTCGGGTGCCTCGGTGGTGGGCCGGGGGGCCCTCGCCTCGGCCCGGAAGAGGGCTTCCAGGAGCGGATGCCGGGCCCCCCGGAGCGAGAGCCTCCCCTCGACGTTGAAGTCGGGGGGCGTCATCCGATAGTCGAGGCTGTACCGGGCCCGGGCGAAGATCAGGTCGAGCTCGGTCAGGGTTTCGAGGCTGCCCAGCAGCGGCTCGGCCACCTGGCCGACCTGCGCGGTCAGCCACCGCAAGATCCGGCGGATCTCCTTCAGCTCCTTGGCGCGGAGGAACGAGAGCTGGGCCGATTGCTCGGCGATCGCCTGCGGCTCGATGAAGACCGTCTCGTTGCTCGCGCTCGTCCGGTGGACCGACCCCTGGATCTCGCCGCGGTGCTCCTTGGCGATGGGCAGGACGTAGTGATGCCCGACCATCGTGAAGTTGGGGTATCGCAGGATCCGCTTGATCTCGTTCGAGCGGAGCATCCGCCGGAGGGTCTCCTGGATCTTCTCCTCGGCCTGCGCGACCTCGCGGCGGATGGTCGAGAGCTTCCGACTGGCGGTGTCGAGGATCTTGCCGCGGGTGTCGATGCACGACTCGATCGCGTTGGCGACCCCCGTGAATCGGCCGACCCCCTGCTTGAGCCCGCCGAGCCTGGGGAACTGGTCGCCGACCCGGTCGAGCCAGCCTTCGAGGTTCTCGATCGCCTTGAGCGTCTCGAGCGACTCGGCCAGCTCCTCGGCCGTCAGCGCCGAGCCGATCTGCGCCCGGCGGACGAGCGGCCGGATGTCGTGGAGGCCGCCGAATGGGGGGGTCAGGCCGCTGGAGAGGGCGTCGGCCATCTCGGTCGTCAGGGCCTGGCGGGATCGGATCTCGCCGGGGTCGGTGCTCGGCTCCATCCGCCGCGCGGCGTCCTTGCCGAGCGAGCAGGCCGCCCCGGCGGCGACCTGGGTGCGGACCTTGTCGAACTCCAGCAACTCGAGCGTGTGCGTGTCCATAACCCCTCGGCGAGGCCCGGCCACCGCGGCGGGTGATCGGGCGGTCATCCTGCGACACGCGGAGACATCCGGCGGTTCGCGGCGACCTCGATTATGGCATCTCGCGGGCCGGACGTGGCGGATCTTTCACGCCGAGGCGAATCGCGGCCCCTCCGGAGAATCTCCGAGTCGGTCCGGACCGGGAGGGATCGATCTCGCGGGATCGTCCCTAGCGTCGCGGCGCGGACGCCGGGCCCGCCGATGCGGGCGCCGTCGCCCGGTCGACCAGCGGCAGGGGAGCCTCGGGGGCGTTGGCCCGCGAGGAGACGTAGCCCCGCCAGGCTTCGGCCTTCACGCCGAGGTCCTTGCCCGTGATCTTCCGGAGCGACCGGACGGCCGCGAGCCGGATCGCCGGGTCGTCGTTCTCCATCGACTGGACGAGGTAGCCGGCGGTCCTCGGGTCGGCGGACTTCAGGAGGCCGAGCGACTCGATCGCGGCGACCTGGCAGTTCGGGTCGGCGTCGAGCTTCATCGCCTGCATCAGGACGGTCGCGTCCTCGGGCCGGCCGATCTTGCCGAGGGCGGCCAGGGCCTCGGCCCGGATCTCGGCGCTCGGGTCGCGGACGAGTCGGATCATCGCCTCGCGCGCGGCCGGGTCGCCAACCTGGCCGAGCGTCCGGCAGATGACGGCCCGGGTCGCCATCGGCTCGCGCCCCGACTCCAGCCGCTCCAGCATCACGCGGACCGCCCGGTCCTTCTGGGAGGCCTCGTCGTAGGCCCGCGGCGAGGCGAGGGCCTGATAGGCCTTGTAGCGGACGTTCGGGTCGGGGCTCTGCTCGATCTGGTTCAGGAAGCTGGTCGCCGTCGTCGGACCGATGATCGAGCAACCCGCGGCCCACGTCGTCGCGGCGACCAGGAGGAGCCCGACGGGTGCGTTCGCGCGCGTCACGGGCCGATGGCGGGCGACATCCATGTCGGGCGGTCCCTGCCTCGTCCTGAGGCGGTTCGGTGGTCGATCCGTCGGTCGACCCTCGCCCGCCCCGGTGCCGGGCGGGTCGACGCGCGGCCCATTCTAGAGGGTCCCGCACGGCCGGGCAAGTCCAACCCTCGCGCCGACGATGGCGGGCCCGGGGGCCCTCCGGTATCCTGATCCCGATCGGCCTCCCCCGCCGAGCGAACCGAGCCGTCGACACCCACCTGGAGAGGTCATCCGTTCATGTCCGAACCACTGAATCGTCGCACGTTCCTCGCGGCCACGGCCGTGGCCGGGCTGGGGACCACGGCCCGGGGCGCGTCCCCGATCCGCGAGGTCGGCCCGAGCCGTCCCGTGGTCGTCGCCAGCGCCAACGGCCTGCGCACGGTCGAGAAGGCGATGGAGCTGATCAAGGCCGGCGCCGACCCGCTCGACGCCGCGATCGCCGGCGTCGCGATCGTCGAGGCCGACCCGAACGACCGGACCGTCGGCTACGGGGGCATCCCCAACGAGGACGGCGTGGTCGAGCTCGACGCCGCGGTCATGCACGGCCCGACCCACGGCGGCGGGGCCGTCGCCTCGATCCGCAACATCATGCACCCCGCCGCGGTCGCCCGGCTCGTGATGAAGCGCACGGACCACTGCCTGCTCGTCGGCGAGGGAGCGCTGCGATTCGCCAGGGCCCACGGGTTCCCGGAGGAGAACCTCCTCACCGAGGATTCCCGCAAGATCTGGCTCCACTGGAAGGAGACCAGCAGCAAGGACGACGACCGCCTTCCCCCCCCGGACGACGAGCTCGACCCGGTCGTCCGCGAGCACTTCGGCATCCGCAAGCACGGGACGATCCACTGCTCGGCGCTCGACACCCACGGCGACCTCGGGTGCACGACCACGACGTCGGGCCTCTCCTACAAGATCGCCGGCCGCGTCGGCGACTCCCCGATCCTGGGCGCGGGCCTCTACCTCGACAACAGCGTCGGGTCCGCCGGGTCGACCGGTCGCGGCGAGGCGAACCTGCTCAACCTGTCGAGCCACACCATCGTCGAGGGCCTCCGCCGGGGCCTCGCCCCCAAGGACGCGCTGATCGAGGCCCTGAAGCGGGTCGCCGAGACGAACACGGCCGCGAGGCTCCGCGACAAGAAGGGTCGGCCGAACTTCGACCTGAAGTTCTACTGCGTGGCCAAGGACGGCCGGTTCGCCGGCGGGAGCCTGTGGGCGGGCGCCAAGATGGCCGTCCACGACGGCGACTCCGCCCGCCTCGTGGACTGCGTCTCGCTCTACGACGGGCGTTCGCCCGAGGCCTGACGGGCCCCGCGTCATCGCGGCAGGCGACGAGACGCCCCGGACGGACGAGGCCGTGCGGGGCGTCTTGGAAGCCCTCTCACGACGCGCGGCTCAGGAGGCGGGGGCTTCCTCGAGATGCTTCTGGCCCGCCTTCGAGACGGTGTAGTGATAGGCGCCGGAGGCCTTGTCCTTCGCCCCCTTCTTGATGAGCTTCTTGCCGAGCAGGGACTGCAGGCTCTTGGCCTTCGCCTTCTTGTCCCCCTTGTATCCGACCTCGCCGGCGGAGTGGATCTCCTTGAGGAAGTCCTTCTGGCTGTCGGTGAGCTTGATGGGCGCCGGCTTCTTGGCCTCGGCCTTGGCCGAGGAGGCCTTCGCCTTGGTCGCGGCGGGAGGAGTGCCGGCCTTGGCGGCGGTGCCCGCGGAGGCCTTCGGCGTGCCGGCCTTGGTGGAGGTGGACTTGGGGGCGGCCTGCGGCGCCTCCTCGGCCTTGGTCGCCGCCTCGGGCGCGGAGGCGGACTTCGCGGTCGCCTTCTTCGGCATCGACTCGCCCTCGGCCTTGCTCTTCTTCACCGCCATCGTCGGGTCCTCCTCGTTGGAGGTTCGAAGGGTCCGACCGGCATCTTACGGCCGGCCTTCTATCTCTATCTTATTATCGAATCGAAAAGGGCTCGGGAAGAGAGAGTTTGGGCACGAGCGGGATTTTTTTCCATTTTCCCCGGGAAAACGGGATTCGGATCGGTCGAATCCTGGAATGATGCATCTTACGAATCTATCGATTTCGCACAATTTTGAGTTGAAATATGCGGTGTGTATGTTGCGGACCCTCGAAATCGGCCGAAATCGTGGGGTTTCTCGCGCCGCGTCGCGAAGGCGCCCGCGCCCGCGCCGGCACCGAAGGTCGCAGCGAGATCGGAGACCGATGCGGAAGTCACCTCACGGTTTTTCTTCGTGCTCATCCGCGTTTTCGGTCCGGTCGAGGTATCGACATGCCGTCACGCCGCACCTGCCCCTCCCCTCCGTCACGTGGCCGGTATCCCGCCAGGTGCGTGCTCGCGGCGATCGAGCACGGCGCGACGGAGCCGGACTGCAACGCCCGGGTACCGTCACCGACGAGCGATGGTCGCCCGAGACGCCCCGGCTTCTTCCTTGATCCGGGCGGTCATTGCGGGCATAATGAGTGAACAAAATGTCAGACCTCGCAACGACACGTTTTGAGGGCCGAGAACGGTGATCAGTCTGATCCGCGGCGTGGTCCGGTCGGTCGGTGAGGAGCAGATGACGCTGGCCGTGGACCCGTGCGAGGTCGACGTCCTGATCCCGGAGTCGGCCCGTCGGCAGTTGCAGGGGCGGGTGGGCGAGCTGGTCGTGCTCCACACGCTCTTCTACATCGAGGGGAACACGATGGGGGGCCGGATGTCGCCGCGCCTCGTCGGGTTCCTCAGCCCGGTCGACCGCGAGTTCTTCGACACCTTCTGCTCGGTCGACGGCGTCGGCGTCCGCAAGGCGCTGCGGGCCATGGTCCGGCCGGTCCGGGAACTCGCCCGGACGATCCAGGACCAGGACGTGAAGACCCTGGCCACCTACCCCGGGATCGGCGAGGCGATGGCCGAGCGGATCGTCGCGAAACTGCGCCGGAAGGTGGGGATTTTCGCCCTGATCGTCGGGGGTCCCGAGACGAAGGACTCTCCCGGGACGGCCAACGGCCAGCCCGACAACGCCGAGCCCGACGTGATCCGCGACACGTTCGCGGCCCTGCTCTCGGTCGGGCACACCGAGAGCCAGGCCCGGGGGGCGATCGACCGGGTCCTCTCGGGGCGGAAGAAGTACAAGACGGTCGCCGACCTGATCGACGCGATCTATCAGCATCGTCGGGACGAGGAATAGCACGAAGGCGCGGGGGGGATGAGGCCGATGGCGACGGCGCTGTTGACCGGCGCGAGGGCGTTTCCTGGCCCCGTCCCGCGGGGCCGGTCGGGTCCCTCGATGGACCTCATCAAGGAGGCACCGCACACGACGCCCTGCCCCGGATGCTCGGGGCCGGTCGAGGCGGGTGATGCCTACTGCTCGTCGTGCGGCGGGGCGATCGGGGTGGCGGACAAACCGGTCGGGGAGGCGGGCCGGGCCGCCCGCGGCGGGTTCCGTTGCCAGGGCTGCGGCGCGGAGGTCCGTTGCGAGCCGGGCACGCGGACCACGACCTGCCCCTTCTGCGCCGCCCCTTATGTCCTCGAGCTGGGGGCCGAGGCCACAGGCAGGCCCGACCCCGAGTTCGTCCTCGGCTTCGGCATCGACCGCGACCGGGCCCAGACCATCTATCGCCAGTGGCTCGCCGCCCGGGCCTGGTTCCGGCCCGGCGACCTCGCCCGGTCGGCTCAGGCCGACGGCCTGAAGGGGATCTACCTGCCGTCCTGGTCCTTCATCGTGCGGGCCGACAGCCGCTGGTCGGCCATGATCGGAGAGCACTGGGTCCGGACCGAGACCTACGCCGACCGCGACGAGAAGGGGAACGTCGTGATGAAGGCCCGGCAGGTCACCGAGACCGAGTGGTGGCCGCTCGAAGGGGGGCACCACGCCTTCTACTCCTTCTATCTCGTCAGTGCCTCGAGGGGGCTCCCGCAGGAGGTCTCCGCGTGGGTCCTGCCCTACCGACTCGATGCGTTGAAGCGGTACAAGCCCGACTACCTGGCCGGCTGGCTCTGCGAGGACGAGGCGATCGGCCGCGACGCCGCCTACGAGCAGTCTCAGGGCGAGTTCCACCGCCGCGAGGCCGCGGCGATCGCCGACTCCCTGCCGGGCGATTCCCACCGGGAGGTCTCGGTGGAGACCGAGTTCTCGAACACCTCGTCCGACCTGATCCTCCTGCCGCTCTATCTCCTGAGCTATCGATATCGGGGGAGACTCTTCCGGACCCTGATCAACGGCCAGACGGGTGTCATCGAGGGCGAGAAGCCGGTCTCCCCCGCGCGGATCGCGCTGATGATCCTGGCCCTCCTGGCGACGATCGCCCTCATCGCGGTCGCGATCCGGGGGATCTCCCGATGAATTCGATCGCCGTCGACCGCTGCGAGTCATGCGGGGCGCTGGTCGACCTCGAAGACCTCTTCTGCGCCAACTGCGGGCGGGAGGTCCCCGACCGCTCCGAGCCGAGGGAGGGACGTCCCTCCCTCGGGGCCAGGGGGTTCGAATGCAAGAATTGCGGGGCCTCGATGGCTTATGACGCGAAGGCCCAGGCGTTGCGATGTCCCTTCTGCGGCTCGGGCCGGATCGAGGAGGACGGGTCGAAGGGCGTGCTCGCGCCCGAGATCCTGATCCCGTTCGCGATCGGCCGGGATGAGGCCGCGGCCCGACTCCGAGGATGGCTCGGGTCGAGCCTGTGGCACCCGCAGGACCTGAACGCGGCGGCCGTCCTGACGGAACTGAAGCCGGTCTACGTCCCCTACTGGATCTTCCGGGCCCGGGTCGAGACCCACTGGACGGCCGACACCGACCGGACGCCCCCGCGGGCCCGGGCCCCCTGGTTCCCGGCGAGCGGCCACGGTGTCCACGAGTACGACAACCTCTGGGTCCCGGCCAGCGAGGGGATCACGGGCGCCGAGCTGGGGGCGATCGGCGACTTCGACGCCGCGGCCGCGGTCACGCCGGACGCCGCGGGCCTCGGCCTCGACGGGGTGGCGGTCGAGCAATTCTCGCTCTCCCGGCGCTACGCCAGGCCGGGGGCCCAGGGACGGGTCGAGGCCCTCGAAGCCTCCGCCATCGCGGCCGAGCTGGGGGGGCGGACCCGCAAGATCCGGGTCAACTCGCTCCTGATCGGTGCGACGAGCCGGGCGGCGCTCGCCCCGGTCTACGTGATGGCCTACCGGTACCGCGACCATCTCTATCGATTCGTGCTCAACGGCCAGACCGGCACGTTCACCGGCCAGGCCCCGCTCAGCTACTGGAGGGTGGTCGCGGCAGCGGCCCTGATCGCGGGGTTGGTCCTCGCCGTGCTGGCCCTGGTCCCTCGCTGATATTCCCGATCCGTTCGATGTCCGCCCCGTTTCCTGCCGATTCCTACCCTCGGAGGAGGGATACCGACCATGAGAGAACCGATCATCAAGGGCGATCCCTCGGGCGAGGCCGCGTCGCGACGCCCGAGGCACGACGAGCCGGCCCGCCCCGTCGACCTCGTCGACGAGAAGCTCCGCCCGCAGAAGCTCAGCGAGGTCGTCGGCCAGCGGAGCGTCGCCGAGCGGCTGGCCATCGCGCTCGCCGCCTCGAAGAAGCGGGGCGAGCCGCTCCCGCACATCCTCTTCGACGGGCCGCCGGGACTGGGGAAGACGACCTTCGCGACCGTCCTGCATAATGAGCTGGGCGTCGAGCTGAACATGACGAGCGGCCCGGCGCTCGACAAGAAGATGGACGTCATGCCCTACCTGACCAACGCGGCCGAGGGCTCGATCCTCTTCATCGACGAGATCCATCGCCTGCCCAGCAGCGTCGAGGAGTTCATCTACCCGGTCATGGAGGACTTCCGGGTCGACATGGTCCTGGGCGAGGGGATGTCGGCGCGGACGATCAACCTGCCGCTCAAGAAGTTCACGATCATCGGCGCGACCACCCGGAGCGGGATGCTCTCGGGACCGCTCCGCGACCGGTTCCACATGCACGAGCACCTCGAGTTCTACGACGTCGAGGACCTCGCGAGGATCGTCATGATCAACGCGTCCAAGCTCCGGACGACGATCACCGAGGACGCCGCGTGGGAGCTGGCCCGGCGCTCCCGAGGCACGCCCCGCCTGGCCAACTCGAGGCTCCGCTGGGTCCGCGACTTCGCCACGGCCCGCGCCGACGGCCAGATCACCCTGCCGATCGCGCAGGATGCGCTCGTCATGCAGGAGATCGACCCGGACGGGATGGACAAGCAGGACCGGCGGTACCTGGAGACCCTGATCCAGGTCTTCCACGGCGGCCCGACCGGGGCCGAGGCGCTCTCGGCCACGATGAACGTGTCCGCCGACACGCTCACCGACGAGGTCGAGCCCTACCTGCTCCGACGCCACTACATCGTCCGGACGCCGAGGGGCCGCAAGGCGACTTCGCTCGCCTATCGCCACCTGAACCTGCCCGAGCCGATGCCCGACCCCGACCTCTTCTCCGCCGACCAGCGTCGCCTCTTCGACTGACCCGGGGCCGGCCCCGGACCGACGGCCGCCGGGCTCGGCCGCTCAGGCCCCGAGGGGGCGGGCGGCTCGTGCCAGCCGATCCCGGATGGCGGCCCAAGTCGGCTCGTCGGGGGGGGCGACGATCAGGATCGCTTCGAGGCCCTGCTCATCGAGCCGGTGCAGCGCGTCGTAGAAGGAGGGCTCGGCGAAGTCCGGCGTCAGCAGCTCGATCCGGTGGGCGAAGGCCGGCCCGGCCCGTCGCGCAGGCCGGCCGATGAGGAGCAGCCCGGCGAGGCCCGGCCGGGGATAAGCCTCCAGCTCGTCCAGGGTGGCCCGGAAGGTCGGGGTCCGCGGGGCATAGTGGACGGGCGACAGGCCCGGGCTCGACGCGGGTCCCGTTTCGGTCGCGCGGCCGACGACCGAGGGGACGAACCCCAGGATCGGCGCGAGGTCGTCCGGGCGGATCGTACCCGGCCGGAGGATCGAGGGCCTCGCTGTCGTGAGATCGAGGACCGTCGATTCGAGGCCGACGGCGGTCGGGCCGCTGTCGAGGATGAGGTCGATCCGGCCGGCCAGGTCCTTGGCGACGTGCCGGGCCAGCGTCGGCGAGATCCCGAGCGATCGGTTGGCGCTCGGGGCGGCGATCGGCAGGCCGGAGCGCGCGATCAGGTCGCGCGCGACCATCGGCCGAGGGACGCGGATCGCCACGTTCGGCCCCCCCGCCGTCACGGCATCGGCGACGCCCCGGGCCCGGGGCAGGACCAGCGTGAGCGGGCCGGGCCAGAACCGGGTGCCCAGCGCCTCGGCCAGGTCGGGCCAGGTCGCCGCGACCGGCCGGGCCGACTCGATCGAGTCGAGGTGGACGATCAGCGGGTTCGTCTCGGGACGCCCCTTCGCCTCGAAGATCCGCGCCACGGCCCGGGGCGAGGTGGCGTCGGCTCCCAGTCCATAGACCGTCTCGGTGGCGAACGCGACCAGGCCCCCGCGCCGGATCACCTCGGCCGCCAGGGCGATCGCGTCCGGGTCGGGCGAGTCCGCCGAGATGACCAGGGTCTGGGTCGGGCCGAATATGGGCATCACGCCAGGACCCGGGTGAGGACGAAATGGGTCGGGCGAGGACGAAAGGCCTCCTAGCCCCCGACCTCTCCCGCGGGCATATCGGCGGGCGATCCCGCCTTGGCGAGCCGCCCGAGGTACTCGTCCTTCAGCGCCTGGTAGTTCGCCTCGCGGCGATCGTAGAGCCGTTTGACGGGTCGTGGGGCGTGGCGTGCGAGGGCGTAGGCGGTCAGCAGCGGCAGGGCGAGCGTGGTGTCGGTGTAGCACGTCACCGAGTCGGGCAGCTTCTCCGGGTCGACCTTGCCCCAGGTCATCGCCTCGGTGGCCGTCGCGCCCGAGAGGCCGCCGGTGTCGGGGCGGGCATCGGTGACCTGGAGGAAGTAGTCGTGGCCCGACTCGGCGAGGCCGAGGACTTCCTGGATCTGCGGCTCGGTCTGGAGGATGAAATTCTTGGGCGAGCCGCCGCCGAGGATCAGGACGCCCGACTTGCCTTCGTCTCGCTTGGCCCGGTAGACGATCGAGGCCGTCTCGTTCACGTCGCGGAGCGTGTCGATCTGGAGCCCGTTGTCGAGGAAGCTCAGGGCGGCGAGATTCATCCCGATCGAGCTGTCGCCGGGGCTGGACGTGTAGATCGGCATCCCCGCCTCGTAAGCGGCGGCGAGGAGGCTGTTGGCCGGCCGGCCGAGCGTCTCGGCCCGGGCGTGGAGGTATCGGCCGACCTCGTGGTGGAACTCGGCCGTGCTCATCGACCGGGCGAACGGCTCGCTCCGGATCAGCTCGCGGTAGAAGGTGTCGGTGTCGAGCAGGGTCTGGTAGTCGAAGACGATGTCGTAGATCCGGATGATCGCGTTCTCGCGGAGCGCGTAGTCGTCCAGGTTCGGCCGGCTCTGGTGCAGGGGCAAGTCGAGGGCGAAGTGGGTGTCGTGATAGAGGTTGGCGCCGGTGGAGACCATCCAGTCGATGAACCCGGCGCGGATCAGGGGGATCAGGCAGCTCATCCCCAGGCCCGCGGGGGTGAGCGCCCCGGAGAGCGAGACGCCGACGGTGCAGTCGGGCTCGAGCATCTTCCGGGTGAAGACCCGGCAGACCTCGCGGAGCCGGCCGCCGTTGTAGCTGAGGAAGGCCGAGTCGACGAGGTCGGCGGCCGTCTCGGCCCCGGTCACGGCGGGCGGGGCGATCCGGTGCTGGCTGACGCGCTTGAGGTAGCTCATCCGGCGGCCATCCTGCGGCGAAGGGGGAACGGTCGGCGGTGCGGCCCCGCAGGGGGTTCAGGGGAGGAGCACGGCGGCGGCGATGACGGTCGTCCAGAGGCCGTCCTTGTGGCCGACGGCGGATTGAGTGACTTCCTTCGTCCGATAGATCACGTCGGCGATCCGCCAGATCTCCCGCTTCTCGTCCCACGAGCTGTCGGGGTTGAACTCGACCCCCAGGACGGTCGCGAGCATCTCGGCCGCGAGGTCCTCGGCGTAGTCCGCGGCGAGCTTGGCCGTCTGGCCATAGGCGTGGTGCTCGGAGAGGTAGCCGAAGGTGGTCTTGTCGCGGGGGATCGCCACGCCGACGCTGGCGGCGACCAGCCGGTTCGGCTCGGCGGAGGCGCACTCGCTCATGACGACGTGGACGATCTGGCCCGGCTGCAACTCCTTCAGGCCGTCGACGACCGGGACCTCTTCGCAGCCGGGGGGGAAGATGCTCGAGACCCGGACCAGGTTGTAGCAGGCGATGTCCGCGTCGCGGAGGGCCATCTCGAAGCTCGTCAGCTTCTCCCGGTGGACTCCGGTGCCCTTGGTGAAGAACAGCTTCTTGGGTACATACATCGAAATGTGATTCTCCTCCCGCGTCCAGACCTTCCGCTCGCCACACCGCCGCCGACACGCGGGGGCGGACCAGGGGCCGAGGTCATCCGACCTCGCTCCGCTTCGGGCCCGTCTCGCAGGGAGCGACCCGGGACGGCCCGGCCCGAGTCGTCCCGCCCTCGCGTGATCGATCGATGAAGGCCGTTCGCCCGGAGAACAAAACAACCCCGGATTGCTCCGGGGCTGGGGATCGTCGGGAGATCAAGCGAGGATGACGGGGCTCGAACCCGCAACCTCCGGCGTGACAGGCCGGTGCTCTAACCAATTGAGCTACATCCCCATCGCGGGGTCGATAGACCCAAGTCTATCGGCGGGGGGTCGGCTGTCAAGGGCCTGGTGATCCTCGGGAGCGCGTTTGGACCGAGGCCTCAGCGGGGATTGCGGGGTCGCGGCCGAGGTCGGTAGTCTGGCAGCGGGCCGGCCGCAAGCCGGTCGGGGGGGCCGGACAACGGCGAGACGGGGCGGGACGACGGAGGCGTGGCGGACGTGCGGATCACCAAGGCGGTCATCACGGCGGCGGGCCGGGGGGCGAGGCAGTACCCCGCCTTCGACACGGTGCAGAAGGCCATGCTCCCATTCGTCGACCGGGACGGCCTGACGAAGCCCGTCCTCCAGATCATCGCCGAGGAGGCGCTCGAATCCGGGATCGAGGAGATCTGCATCGTCGTCGCGCCGGGCGACGACGAGGTCTATCGCCGGCTCTTCCGCTCGGTCGCCGCCAACCTCCGCTCGGGCTTCCAGGGGGAGCCCTGGGCCGAGGAGCAGGCGCGGCGGCTCGTCGACATGGAGGCCCGGCTCCGGTTCGTCGTCCAGGACGAGCCGCTCGGGTACGGCCACGCCGTCTGGACCTCGCGGGGGTTCGTCGGCCGCGAGCCCTTCCTGCTGCTGCTGAGCGACCACCTCTATATCTCGGGCGAGTCGCGGCGCTGTGCCCGGCAGCTCATCGAGCTGGCCGAGGCCGAGCAGTGCGCCGCGTCCGCCGTGCAGGCGACCCGCGAGCACCTGATCCACCAGTACGGGACCCTGAACGGACGTCGGCTCCACGACCGGCCGGACGTCTACGTCATCGGCGAGATCGTCGAGAAGCCGAACCCGACGCTCGCCGAGCTGCGGCTCCAGGTCCCCGGCCTCCGGTCGGGCCACTACCTCTGCTTCTTCGGGATGCACGCCCTGACCCCCGCGGTCTTCGACCTCCTCGGCGACCTGGTCGACCGCGACGACCGCGAGGGCGGATCGATCCAGCTCACGACCGCCCTCAATACGTTGGCGGGACGCGAGCGCTACCTGGCTCTGGAGACCCGGGGGGCGCGGTACAACCTCGGCGTGAAGTATGGCACGGTCGAGGCCCAGGTGGCGCTGGCGATGGCCGGGGTCGATCGCGACCGGATGCTCGCCGGGCTCCTCGAGTCGATCATCCGGATCGAGCAGCAGCCCAGGGGCCATTAAAAAAACCGGAATCATCCGCAGATGACGCAGATGAACGCAGATAATCGCGGGTTTTTATCGGCGAAATCGGCGACATCCGCGGATGATTCGCCCCGCCTCTTGAATTGATCCAGGAGCCGAGCGTGCCCAGCGCCCTTGCCGCGACGTCGACGTATGGCCGACTCCTGATCGAGATCATCGTCAGCCCCGACCCGGCCGTCCGCGACAGGTCGGTCCGTGCCATCCTGGAAGGGGCGAGCACGGGCGAGATCCTCGCCGCTTGCCGCGACCTCGAAGAGTTCCGGCACTCGGCCGACAACCTGTATGATCGCGTCCGGGCGCTGATGTTCCTCCAGACGATCCACCGGTATCTGCTCCAGGAATCGCCCGACCTCCCGGGGGCGGGCCTGATCCCGTTCGACGGGTTCACCGACCTGATGGAGCGGCGGTTCGAGCAGGCCATCGCCTCCTTCCTCGCCAACATTCCCGAAGGGCAGGGCCCCGACGGCTCGGTTGCCAGCGCCCTGGCGACCGCGTACGAGCGGCTCGCCTACCAGACCCTCGCCGACCAGGTCCGCCGATCGGTCCGGAGTTGCCGGGGCAACCGCTGGATGTTCCGGGTCGGCGGGGCCGACGAGCACCCGATCCGGCTCCATCCCCGGCTGATGGCCCGCGACGGCGAGGACGGGCTCTTCCCGATCCTGGTCGAGCGGACGCCCGTCCGGCTCGACCTCTCGCACAGCGCCTGGTCCGATATCTTCTTCCTCGGGATGGATTATCCCGAAGGGGCGCGCGTCCTCAACATCTCGGTCGACCTCGGCGTCCACGGCCGGGACGCCGTCCCGCTCCCGCCGATCGAGACGAGGGTCCGGGTCATCACCGAGCCGATCCTCCGGCTGACGAGCATCGACCTGAACGCCTGCAAGGACGTGGCAACCCTCGACGAGCTTTTCAATTTCGGCAACGACTACCTCGGGCTCGTCAAGGCCGGGGTGATCGCCTCGGGCCTGATCCCGCCGTCGCTCGAAGGGACGGCCGCGAGGCTCCAGGACGTGCTGGCGCAGGTGCTCCGGCCCGGGCTCGGACTCGAGGTCGTCAGCAAGGTCAACGACATCCCCAAGGGGTCGCGGCTCGCGGTCTCGACGAACCTGCTCGCCTCGCTGATCAGTCTCTTGATGCGCGCGACGATGCAGACCCCGTCCCTCGTCGGCCGGCTCGACCGCGAGACCGCCCCCGTCGTCGTCGCACGGGCCATCCTCGGCGAGTGGCTCGGCGGGTCGGGGGGCGGCTGGCAGGACTCGGGGGGCATCTTCCCCGGCGTCAAGGTGATCCGCGGGGTCCCCTCGGCCGAGGGAGATCCCGAGCACGGCGTCAGCCGGGGCCGGCTCCTGCCGACGCACGAGTTGCTCGACGGGCCCGCCCTCGACGCGGACGACCTCCCGGCCTTCCACAGGGCGCTGGCCGAGTCCCTGGTGCTCGTCCACGGCGGGATGGCCCAGAACGTCGGGCCGATCCTGAACATGGTCACCGAGAAGTACCTGCTCCGCGGCCCGGAGGAGTGGAAGGGCCGGGGCGCCGCGCTCGACGTCTTCGACCGGATCGTCGCCGCCGTGCGTGCGTCCGACGTCCGGGCCCTCGGCCGCCTCACGACCGAGAACTGGGAGGGGCCGATCAAGGGGATCATCCCCTGGGTGAGCAATGACTTCACCGAGTCGATCATCCGCGAGTCGAAGGCGACCCTGGGCGAGGACTTCTGGGGCTTCCTGATGCTCGGCGGGATGTCGGGCGGAGGGATGGCCTTCTTCGTCGACCCGAGGCGCCGTGACGCCTTCCGGGCGGAGGTCGCCGCGATCATGCGGCGCGTCAAGGCCGGGCTCGACGACGCCCTGCCGTTCGCCATGGAGCCGGTCGTCTACGACTTCCGGATCAACCCGCGCGGGACCTTCGCCGAGCTGGCCGAGGGGGCCGCCGCGATGATGCCGCCCCGGTATTACACGCTCCAGGTCCCGAAGATGATCGCCGAGGCGTCCGGGACCGTCGACCCGCTCCGCAAGTCCGACGTCGACCACTTCGCCAACCAGTCGAGCGACCAGGGGGAGCTGCTCCGGGTCTTCCGCACAATGGTCAACAACCTCTTCCCGGTCACGCGATCGGCCGGCGACTCGGCCGCCAACACCTGGGACGAGCAGGCCGCCGCGATCCGTCGCGAGAACGGGTTCGATCCCGTCCAGCACGAGCAGATCCGCGACGACCTCCGGCGCGGGCGGATCGGCCTGGCGAGGAACCGGCTGCCGGTCGACATCGAGATCCGCGACGTCGCCGACTCGGACCTGATCCACGCCGCCGCCGCGATCCCCGCCTCGGCCGTCGCCCGGGGCGAGGCGGCGATCCGGGCCGGGGAGGTCGCGGTGGTCAGCCTCGCGGCGGGGGTCGGGAGCCGGTGGACCACCGGGGCCGGCGTCGTCAAGGCGATCAACCCGTTCGTCGCGCTCGGAGGCCGACATCGGAGCTTCCTGGAACTCCACCTGGCCAAGACTCGTAAGGTCATGCACGGCTACGGGGTGCCGATCCCCCACGTCGTCACGACGAGCTACCTGACGCACCGGGCGATCGCGCGCCACCTCGCCATGACGGGCAACTACGGCCACGACGGCCCGGTCCACCTCTCGCCCGGCCAGTCGATCGGCCAGCGGCTCATCCCGATGGCCCGGGACCTGAGCTTCTACTGGGAGGAGGGCGGGCATGAGACCCTCGACGAGAACAAGCAGAAGGTCCGCGAGGCCGGCCGGCGGGCGATCCTGGATTGGGCCCGGTCGAGCGGCGAGGGGTCGGACTACACCGACAACGTGCCGATCCAGCGGTTCAACCCGCCCGGCCACTTCTACGAGGTGCCGAACCTGCTCCGCAACGGCGTCCTCGCCCGGCTCCTCGGCCAGTTCCCCCGGCTGAGGTGGCTGCTCGTGCACAACATCGACACCCTGGGTGCGAACGTCGACCCCGGCGTGCTCGGCCTGGCCATCGAGGGCCGCGCGACCCTCTCGTTCGAGGTCATCCCGCGACGGATCGAGGATCGCGGCGGCGGCCTGGCGCGGGTCGCCGGCCGGGTCCGGCTCCTCGAAGGGCTGGCCCAGCCGCGCGAGGACGTCGAGTTCAAGCTCCGGTACTACAACACCCTGACCACCTGGGTCGACATCGACGCCCTGCTGTCCGCCTTCCGGCTGACCCGCGACGCGCTCCGGACCGACCCCGAGGCCGTCGCGGGGGCCGTCCGCGCGATGGCGGCCCGCGTGCCGACCTACGTCACGATCAAGGACGTCAAACGCCGGTGGGGCCACGGCCAGGAGGACGTCTTCCCGGTCGCCCAGTTCGAAAAGCTCTGGGGCGACCTCTCCTCCCTCCCCGATCTCCCCTGCTCCTTCCTCTCGGTCTCAAGGATGCGGGGACAGCAGCTCAAAGACCCGGCCCAACTCGACGGGTGGGCCAACGACGGCAGCCGCGACTACATCCGCTCACTCTGCGAACTCTAAACTTGCCCATCTGCGTTCATCTGCGTCATCTGCGGTTGAACCTCTTCATCCCAAGCTACAAAGCCCCGCGAGGTCCCGGATCGACGCCTCGGCGACGGGCCTGGGGCAGGACCAGACGAGGAAGAAGAGGGCCTGCCGCGCCCAGCGCTGGGCCGGATCATCGCGGAGGAAGCCGCTCCCCTTGCGGGCGGTGAGATAGGCCTGGGTCAGGCGGACGACCAGGGCGTTGGCCTGACCCCGGATCGCCGCGGCATTGGGGGCATCGGCGAGGCCGCGGGCATTGGCCATGAGGTCGTCCCAGAGGGATTCCCACGCGAGCCGCAGCGCCTCGACCGGCTCGACGAGGGCGGCCTCGCCCGGGGCGTGGCCTTCGAGCGCCTCCAGCGCGGCGAGGGCCTGTCCCATCGCCAGGGCGGACGTCTCGAGCCCACCGGTCCCGGTCGACGGGCCGGTCGCCATCACGTCCTCGGCGGGCCCGGCCAGGATTTCGGACTCGGTCAGGTCGACGGCGTGGCAGCCGACCTCGCTCGTCCGCGACGCGCCGAGCGCCGCGAGGTCGTACGCCGGGCGGACGGAGACGCCCGCGCGGTCGGTCGGGAGCGCGAAGAGGATCTGCCTCTGATCCTCGGTCACGGCCCCGCCCACGATGACGTCCGCCCGCTCGGCGGCGGTCACCCAGGGCATCGCCCCGTCCAGCTGGTAGAGACCCGGGCCGACGGACCGGGCCCGGAGCGCGGCGGGCCCGAGCCGCTTCGAAGTCGTGAGCTGGGACAGGCCGACCGTCGCGAACGCATCGCCGGTCGAGATCGCGTCGAGCCAGTACGTCGCGGTCGGCCGATCGGCGGCGGCCAGGAGGCGACGGACCGCGGCATCATGCTGCGAGAGGACGAACGCGGCGACCAGGCTGCCCTGGGCAACCCGGGCGTTGGCCGCGACGAGATCGGGCTTTTCCAGGCCCAGGCCTCCGTAGCCGGGCGGCAACGACCAGCTCGGGGCGTGGGCGTCGAGGAGGATCTGCCAGATCATGGCGGGCCAGACGCCCGCCAGGTCGGCCGGGCCATCGGCCTCCGTTAGGCGACGGAGTATGGGATCGTTGATGGGGGTGGCCCCGGCCCCCGGGGTGAGGTTCATGTCGCTCATGGATGATAGTCTGGCCGGTCGAGGGCGAGCCGCCAACCCCCAGAGGCCGGAGACCGAGATGGGACCCTACCTTTACAAATATCCGCGACCCGCCGCGACGGTCGACCTCGCCGTCTTCGCCCTGACGGGGGAGGAGATCCGCGTCCTGATGGTCCGTCGCAAGAACGAGCCGTTCGCGGGCCGATGGGCCCTGCCCGGCGGTTACGTCGAGATCGAAGAACCGCTCGAAGCTGCGGCGCGGCGGGAGCTGAAAGAGGAGACGGGCCTGGAGATCGAAGGGCCGGTCGAATTCTTCGGCGTCTTCGGCCGACCCGGCCGCGACCCGCGCGGGCGGACGATCTCGATCGCCCATGCCGCGGTCGTCCGCCCCCCCCTGCCCCGGGTCCGCGGCTCGGACGACGCGGCCGGGGCGAGATGGATCGCCCGCGACGAGGCGACCGGGCTGGCCTTCGACCACGACGAGATGCTCGAATCGGCCTTCCGATGGCTCCGCGACCGGACGCGGGACGGACCCGCCGGCCTCGGGATTCTCAAGTCAGTCTTCCGGGCGGCGGACGTCGCCCGACTCCATCGCGCGGTCTTCGGGGACGACTCCGGGGCCGCCGCATGGGCCGGGCGGATGCAGGCCCGTCACCTGATCGGCCCGGTCGAAGGGAGACGGGGCTCCTTCGAGAGCGGCCCACCCGGCCGGCATCCCGCGCGGTACGCGACGCCTTTTCGAGACCCGAGTGCACCCTGAGGGAAGGGATACGCGAGGTCCCCTCGATCCGATCCGCGCCTCGCAAGCGGGCCCGAACTCGGGCATCAGGCCGTCAGGTCGGCCTCGCAGAGGATGTCGAAGCCCTTGTCGCGGAGGGTCGTCGTGGCCTGCTCGGTGTTGTCGATGTGCATCGCGACGGCCGCCCGGCCGTGGGGATGGACGATCAGCGGATAGGCGTAGTGGATGTTGATCTCGGCCTGCAGGAGCGCCATGCAGAGGTCGACCAGCGACTGGGGGCCCGTGGGCAGCTCGGCGACCAGCAGCTCGTTCTCCGCGAACGGGAGCTTGTTGAGTTCGAGGATCTCCCGCCCCTGCTCGGGGTGGCTGAGGATCACCCGGATGATGCAGCAGTCGGCCGAGTCGGAGATCGACAGGCCGACGATCTTGACCTTCGACCCGGAGAACGCGCGGACGATCTCCAGGAGCTGGCCGACCTTGTTCTCCAGGAAGACGGAGAACTGGGTGACGGTCGGCCAGTCACGCCCGCTCATCGTCGAGAACTCGACTTCCTGTCCGCCGCCTTCGCCCAAGCTCATCGGAATTCGCCCTCGCGGTTCGATCCTTGATGAAGGGCCCTGCCCCGGTGTCGGCCCGGATCTCGGCCGGGCGATGCAGTCCTTTCCAGTCTAGGGGCCGGTCTGCGACGAGGTCAATAATCTGGACGACGAAGGGATTGCCCGGTTTGGAGTTTGAAGACTCGCGACGGAGGGCCGGCCGGCGACCCGTCGACTCTCTACCGGAGGCGGAGCTTGCCCAGGTCCTCGGCCGCGATGCGATCGAGCCTGGTGCGGAGCAGGTCCGGGGTGAGCAGCGAGGCGACGACCCGGCCGGAGAGCTGCGGCGGGCGGTCCTCGACGAGCCAGGTGATCGCCTCGGCGGCCACCTCGGGCCCGACCTCCTTGCCTTCGGCAAACGCCTCGGTGAAGGCCCGGAGCCAGCGACGGCCGTCGCGGCCTTCGAGCAGGTGGGCCATCATGGGGGTGGGCACCAACCCCGGGTTCACGGCGTAGACCGGGATTCGTTCGGGCCCCAACTCGACGGCGAGCGACTCGACCAGCCGCGCCAGGCCTGCCTGCGCCGACCCGTAGCCGGCCCCGAACGCCAGGGGTCCGGCGTGGCCCGGACCGATCAGGGCCGAGATCGTCGCCGAGGTCGAGAGCCTCAGGAACGGCACGGCCTCGCGGACGGCATGGCCAAAGCCGCGGAGCGTCGTCTCGACGTCGAGCCACCAGTCGTCCGCCTCGACCGCCACCATCGGCCCGACGGCGCGGAACCGGCCGGCGGCATAGACGAGGGCGTCGAGCCCCCCCGCCGCCTCCGCATAGCGGCGGAAAGCGGCCTTGAGCGCGGGCCGGTCCAGGACGTCGGCCGGGAGCCCCCAGGCCGTCGCGCCCGCGTCGCGGAGCGATCGGACCGTCTCGTCGACCTCCGCCGCCGTCCGGGCGATCATGCCGACCCGATGCCCGTGCGCCGCCAGGCCTTCGGCGATCGCCCGGCCGATTCCCCGCCCTCCCCCGATCACCAAGGTATTCATCGCGACCGACCTCCGAGACCTGACAAGCCGGGCGGACCTCGACCGGTTTCCACTCTACCCGGGGCGGCCCGGATCGGCGAGCGGCGAGCCTGGGCGCTTGCTCCGCGATCGAATCCGGATAATTTAGGAGTGGCCCGCAACGCACGCGACGCCCGGAGGATTCCCGGATGGCTCGGTCCCTAGCACAGAAGGTGGCCCTGGCCATCGCGGTCGCGGCGATCTTTCCCGCGTCGGCGACGGCCCAGCCGGCGTCGAGGCGTACCGTCGCGCCGCCGCTGGTCGTGAGCGTCTTCCCGCCCGGGGCGCGGGTCGGCTCGACCGTTGAGTGGACCGTCACGGGGCGGGGATTCACGCGAGCGAAACGAGTCCTCGTCTCGGGGGCGGGGATCGAGACGCTCGACTTCGAACCGAAGGGCGACTCCTCGGCCGTCGCGACGATGAGGGTCGCGGCCGACGCCGCGCCCGGGTACCGCGAGCTTCGGGTCGAGGGGCCGGAGGGGATCTCGAACCTCGTCCTGGTCCGGGTCGACACGCTCGCCCAGGTCGTCGAGGTCGAGCCGAACGACGACCCGGACAAGGCGCAGACGGTCCCCGTCGGCACCGCCGTCGCGGGGGTCCTGCGGCCGACGGACGTCGATCACTTCCTCGTCATCGGCGAGCCGGGGCGACCGGTCACGCTCGACCTCGAGGCGCGTCGGATCGGGACCTCGATCACGCCAGTCCTGACCGTCATGAACCGGCGAGGCTCGGCCATCGCCCAGGCCCGCGAGTCGCGAAGCTCCGACCACGACTGTCGGCTCGCCGCCCGGTTCCCGGCCGACGGGGCCCTGGTCGTCCAGGTCCGCGACAACACTTATGCCGGCAACGACTCGGCCGTCTACCGGCTCCGCGTCACGACCACGCCCTTCGCCACCGGCCTCTTCCCGCTCGGCGGGCCGAGGGGGACGCCGGTGACGGTGACCGCCTCGGGTGGCAGCCTCCGGACTCCGCTCTCGAAGGCGCTGACCCTGCCCGACACCCCGGGCCAGGTCGTCGATCCGGGCCCGTTCGAATCGCCCGACGGGACGGTCGCCTCGCCGGGGACGATCGTCGTCGGCGATGACCGCGAGCTGTCCGAGCCCGGCCGCGACGCGGTCGGGGTCTGGCTGCCCTCGATCGGCCAGGGCCGGACGATGAACGGCCGGATCGCGCGACGGGGCGAGGTCGACCGTTATGCCGTGTTCATGAAGAAGGGGGAGAAGCTCCGGATCCGGGTCCAGGCCGAGGCGCTGGGATCGTGGCTCGACTCGGTGCTGACCGTCCGCGGTCGCGATGGGACGGGGGCGCTGGCCGAGAACGACGACTTCCAGGCGAACCCGAACGCACCCCAAGCCCGGCGGGGGGTGAACTTCATCGGCCTCCCCGAGGGCACGAGCGACAGCCAGCTCGACTTCGAGGCCCCCACGGACGGGCCGTTCGTGGTCGAGGTGTCCGATCGGTACGGCGAGGGCGGCCCCGAATACGCCTATCGCCTCTCGGTCGGCGCGAGCCGGCCCGACTTCGCGGTCCACGTCCTGATCGGCAACCCGAACGCCAACGGCCAGGTCGCAAACGTCGCCAACGACGGCCAGGGTCGGGGCCGGCCGGGGATGTTCGGCGTCTACAACCTCTCCCCGGGATCGAAGACGATCGTCAATTTCGTCGTCAATCCCGAGGGGAGGCCCGGCCCCGTCACGGTCCGCGTCGAGGGGCTCCCCGAGGGCGTCACGGCCGAGCCGGTGAAGGTCGAGATGCTCGGCCCCACCGTCGCCGACAAGGACCGAAAGGGGCCATCGCCGGCCGAGGGACCGGCCCCCGCGAAGGCCGACAACCTCGTCCTGGATGCGGCCTCCTATGCCTCGCCCGGGACGGGCGAGTTCCGGGTCGTCGCCACCGCCGAGCCGGCACCCGGCCTCAAGATCGTCCGGACCGCCACGGCGACGGTCGGCCTCGAAGCCGTGCCCTCCGCCGTCCCCGCGCGGCCGATCACGCGCACGGTCGATCGGTTCCCGATCCGGGTCGTGGGCGAGCCGCGATTCCGCCCGGTCGGGCCGCCCGAGCCCCCGCGGCTGATCGCGATCCGGGTCCCGGGCACGCTGCTCCAGGGGGACCGGATCGACCTCGGCCTGGACTTCGACCAGTCGCCCCTGGCCGACCCCGGGTTCGAGTTCGACGCCAGGGCCCGGGGGATCGGCCTGGCGACGAACACGGTCATCTCGTCGGACTCGACCATCGCGGAGGCGGACGAGGCCCCCCCGAGCGACGTCATCGTCCGCGTCCTGGCCTCTCCCAAGGCGGTGCCCGGTGTGTACCCGGTCGCGATCACCTACTCGACCACGGGCGGCTCGAAGCAGACGCGCGAGGTGTCGGTGATCGTCCGGGCCCCGGTCGAGGCCCTCGTCCGCGACGAGCCGATCGCGATCAAGCCCGGAGGCAAAGCGACGTTCTGGGTCGGGCTGCGTCGCGCCCGGGGGGCCGAGGTGGATGTCGATCTGAAGGTGGAAGGGCTCCCGCGCGGGGTCAAGCAGGTCGATGTGCCGACGCTCAAGGAGAACGGGAGTGAGGCCGAGATCAAACTCGAGATGACGGCCTCGGCGCGGCCCTTGACGAAGCCGACGGCCGTCCGGGTCGTGGCGATCGCGCGGATGCCGCGCGGGGCCGTCGCGACCGAATCGCGGATAAGACCGATGATCGTCGCCGCGCCGGCCGATTGAAGAGGATGAGGCTGGATCGAATAACCCGGGGGTCCGGGTCGTCTGCCGTGTCTGGACCCGAGACGCCGGGACGAATCGTCCGACGTCGGCCGTCCGGGCGCGGTCGGCCGGGCCCCGCCTCCGCCAACCCTGTCGCGGGCGCCTTCATCCCCTCGGGATCGACAGCAGCCCCGTGTAGAAAGGTCCAACGCGATGCGACTGCGACACCTTCGCCTGGTCCGGGCCGGCTCGGCCGCGGGCCTGTTCTCGCTCATGACGCTCGGGACCGGCCTCGCCCCCGGGGTCGCGGTCGCCGGCGAGCCCGCCGAGCCGCTGCCCGTCGCCGAGGCGCAGGCCGAGACGGTCAAGGTCCTCGACGCCCAAAAGTCCGGCGACCTCTCGATCGAGGTCCGGGGCTCGGGCCAGAGCCAGGTCAAGCTGGCGATCAAGAACGCCTCGGCGCGTCGGCTGAACGTCATCCTCCCGGCGGGCCTGGTCGCGGCCAGCGCGACCGGCCAGGGTGCGGCCGGCGGCGGCGGCGGCGGCCTCCAGAGCATGGGCCTCGGCGCCGTCGGCAATCGCGCGGGCGGCTTCGGCCAGTTCGCCAACAACGCCCCCAACGCCCCCGGCCTCCGCTCAGTCGGCGTCACGGCCGACGCCGCCCCGGCGTCGATCGTCGTCCCCGCGGGCAAGAGCGTCGAGGTCGAGCTGCCGGCCGTCTGCCTGAACTTCGGCCTCGCCTCGCCGACCGCCAAGGACCGGCTCAAGCTCGTCGACGTCGACGACTACTCGCGGGACCCCCGCGTCCGCAAGGCCCTCCGCTCGGTCGCGACCCTGGGCACCAGCCAGGGCACGGCCCAGGCCGTGATGTGGCACGTCTGCAACAACGTCCCGTTCGCCACCATGGTCGCCCAGGGCGAGAAGGTCGTGAACCGGCACGAGGTTGCCCTCGCGTCGCGGTTCCTCGAGGCGCTCGACGCGTCCGGCTCGGCCGAGCTGGTCGATGCGGCTTACCTCAGCGAGGCCCGGGTGTTCCTGACCGTCGTCGGCGGCGAGGGCCTCGACAAGGACGCGCATCGACTTGGCCGCGAGATGGAGGGCCTCCGCGTCCTCGGCCTGCCGGTGAGGATCACCTCGACGAAGGAACTGCCCAGGGCGACCGCCCCCGCCCTTCATCTGCTCGTCGACCTCGCCGCGACCCGGCCCGGTGAGACGGCCGGCAAGATCGTCGTCCGCCATGCCGCCGGACTCGGTTCGGACTCCGAGTGGGTCGCGCTCGGGCAGGCGACCTTCCGCGAGACCTCGGTCGCCTCGGCCTTGAAGGGGGTTGACCTGGCCCACGCCGTCGACCACGCGGTCGCCGCCGCCTTCGTGGCCGCGAAGCCGGCGCGTAAGGCCGTCGGCAGCACGACCATGCGGATCGACAACCGCCTGCCGTTCACGCTCGCGAGCGTCACGCTGAAGGCGGGCGGTTCGGCCGGCTCCCCGCCGGTCACGTTCGGCGGCCTGGGCATCGGCCCCGCCCGCTCCGGGTTCGCCGCCCTCCAGGCCCCCACCGGCACCGTCGACCGCGTCGAGCTGAACGGCCTCTGATCTTCGTCGCAACTCGACCGGACAGAAGTCGCGGGCCGCCTCCCTCATCGGGGCGGCCCGCGTCGGTTTGTCGGTCACCGATCGTCCGATCTCGATCAATCCCACAAAGCCTGTCCGACCGGGAGACTGTGGACCCTCAGGACCGGCACGACAAATCCCGCATGTCGCTTGTCTTGCCCCGTCGATGGATGATAAGCTTGTCTATCCATTGGACGCGATGGGATCGACTTCGAACCCAACGGCCTCGACGATCGTAGCGGAGTCCGGCGGTGCTCGAACGTCGGCGAATCCTGTACTCAGGGCGGGTGCAGGGCGTCGGGTTCCGCGCCACGGCCTTCGACCTTGCGGCGAGGCTGGCCGTCTCCGGCTTCGCCCGCAACCTGGCCGACGGTCGCGTCGAGGTCGAGGCCCAGGGCGATCCCGCGGCTGTCCGATCGTTCCTCGACGCGATCCGCGGCGAGTTCGGCCCGAAGATCCGCGAGGCCCTCGAATCCCCGATCACGACCGACCCCGACGAGGCCTCGGGCAGCTTCCAAATCCTTCATTGATCCTTGCCTCGGCCTGTCAGAGTTCCGAGCGATCGCCGGCGATCTCCCCTCGAACCCATCATCCCGAGCCGAATTCACCCATGAAGTCCTTCACCATCGCGCAGGCCACGGCCAAGGAAGCGATCCGCCAGCCCGCCTTCTTCGTCCTGATGTTCATCGCGATCCTCTGGCTCTTCTGGTCGGTCTTCGTCTCGTACTTCACGTTCGGCGAAGACATCAAGATGTACAAGGACACGGGCCTGACGACGATCTCGTTCGTCTCGCTCCTGCTCGCCCTCCTGACGGCGAGCTCGACGGTGGCGGAGGAGATCGAGGGGAAGACGGCGATCACCCTGCTGTCCAAGCCGATCAACCGCCGCCAGTTCATCGTCGGCAAATACATCGGGATCGAGCTGGGCGTCCTGCTGATGTTCGCCGTGCTCGGGAGCTGCTTCGCCGGTGGCGTCTGGTACAAGTATGGCTACGACCTCCGCGAGACGGCCGGCGGCACGCCCGAGCTGGCCCGGCAGGTCGCCCAGGTGAAGCAGGTGCTGCCCGGCCTGGCGCTCGGCTTCTTCGAGGTCTCGGTGCTGACGGCGGTCAGCGTGGCGATCTCGACCCGGCTGCCGATGCTCGTGAATCTCGTCGTCTGCATCTCGATCTTCTTCCTCGGGCACCTGACCCCGATCCTCGTCGAGGCGACCAAGGGCGCCGGTTCGAACGAGCTGGTCCACTTCATGGCCAACCTGTTCTCGTTCGGCCTGCCCGAGCTGGAGTTCTTCAACGCGAGCCCGGCGATCTCGACCGGAGCCGTGATCCCGTGGCTCGGGTACGTCCTGCCCGCCTTCGGCTACTGCGCCTTGTACAGCGGGGCGGCCCTGATGTTCGCCTTCCTCCTGTTCGAGGACCGCGACCTGGCCTGACCCGCGTTGTGTTTCGTCGGTGACAGGATGGCGGAGAACGACCTGGACGCCGGCGCCCTCGGAGGCCGCCGGCGGACGCAAGGCGGCCCGAGGGCCGTCGGGACGGGGACGCGAATGCCTTCTGAGGCCTACGATCGGGCGAGGAAGCTCCTCAAGGCGCGCCCGCGCGACACCCTGGCCGCCCTCTGGCTCGGGTCCATCCAGTCGGTCCTGGTCCTCGGCCTGATGGGCGTCGCCGGGCTCCTCGGCGTGCTCGTGTCGACCGGCGGGTCGGCCCAGATCCCCCGCGAGATGATGAACGACCTGCCGCGCTGGGTCGAGAGCCGGGTCACCGGCACCAAGGCCGGCTCGGTGATCATCGAGGACTCGGGGCTCTTCCCGCTCGTCCCGGCGAATTACCGGAGCCGGAATCCGTTCCACCACGGCGGGGCGCTGGTGGTCCTGGGGACGCTCGACTCGCTGCCGAACCTGCGGAGCAACCTCGGCTCGCTCTCGTTCCTGATGTCCCTGGCGCTCGGCCTCGTGCTCCTGATCGCCCTGACCTCCCGACTCCGCCGGTCCTCGATGGCGACGATGAGCTGCGCGGTGGCCGCATCCCTCCGGCGACAGATCCATCGCCAGATGTACCGGCTCGGGCAGTCGAGCCTGCCCACGGAGGGGACCGGCCCGGTCGTGAACCTGTTCACCCGCGAGGTCAACGACGTCCGCGACGCGATCTACACCCAGGGCGACGTCGAGTTGCGGATGCCGATCCTCACGGTCGGCCTCCTGTGCTTCCTCGTGCTCGTCTCGTGGCGGACGACCCTCTTCCTCACCGCGCTCGGCACCCTGGTCTGGCTCACGGGTCGCGCCCTCCGGCGCTCGAGCCAGGCCCTGGCCGTCCACGCGGTCCGCGACGCGGCCTTGAACCTCAGCGCCCTCCAGGAGGACCTGGGCCTCCTGCGGATCGTCCGGGTCCACGGGATGGAGAACGTCGACAAGTCGCGGTTCGACGAGCACCTGGACCGCTACACCGAGGCCGACATCCGCCGGATCGTCGCGGAGGGCCACGGCCGGTCGACGCTGTTCCTCCTGTACGGGGCGGCGACCGTCGCGGCGATCGGCGTGATGGCCTTCGGCGTCGTCATGAATCGGCACTCGCCGACCTCGGCCGCCTTCGTAATCGGCTCGCTCGTCGGCCTGGTCGTCCCGCTCCGCGAGTGGTCCCGGATGCGGGCCTCCGTCCGCCAGGCCGATCGCTCGGCGGCGCGGATCTTCGAGTACGTGGACCGGAGTCCCGAGCTCCACCAGGCGGGCGGGGCCCAATTCTTGCCGCCGCTGAAAGGCCGGATCACGCTCGAGAATGTCAGCCTGTCGAATGCGTCGGGGCGGAAGCTCCTCGACGGCCTGAGCGTCGAGATCAAGGCGGGGTCCCGGGTGGCCATCATGGGGCCCGACGAGGATTCGAAGTATGCGTTCGTCTGCCTGATCCCCCGCCTGATCGACCCGAAGGTCGGGCGGGTCCGCGTCGACGGCCTCGACCTCCGGGACGTCACGCTCGAGTCGATCCGCGCCCAGGTCTCGACGGTCCTTCAGGCGGACCTGGTCTTCAGCGACACCGTCTTCGCGAACATCGGGCTCGGCGACCCGAGTTACGACCTCCCGCGGGTGATCGAAGCGGCGAAGCTCGCCCACGCCCACCAGTTCATCCAGGACCTCCCCGAAGGCTACGAGACCCCGATCGGCCCGCTCGGGCATTACCTGACCGTCGACCAGCAATATCGGATCGGCCTGGCCCGCGCGGCCCTGCACGACCCCTCGATCGTGATCGTCGAGGAGCCCGGCATCCCGATCGACGAGGACGTCAAGCCCCTGCTCGACGACACGCTGGCGCGGCTCGCCCCCGGCCGGACGCTCCTGATCCTGCCGCATCGGCTCTCGACGATCCGTTCGTGCGATCAGGTGATCGTCCTCCAGAACGGCCACCTGGAGGCCGCCGGGCCCCCGCGCGAGATCGCCTCGGCGAGCAAGCTCTATCGCCACCTCCAGTACATGGAGTTCAACCAGTTCGCCACCGGCGAGGTCGAGGCCGGCCAGATGAATGTCTGAGACCCGGGGCGGATCGGCTCACGCCCAGTCGTCGGCCGTCGGCTTGATGACGAGCTCCGGGACGTGGGCGCGGGGGTGGAGGTCGACGACGAAGCCGACGGCCGCGGCCACGTCCTCGGGCTGGAGGATCGCGTCCCGGCGCTCCCGGCCGACCGGGACGGGGCGGGCGTCGAGGATCGGCGTGTTGACCTCCCCGGGGTAGATCACGGTCGATCGGATCCCGTTCGGCCCCTCCTCGCGGCCGATGCTGACTCCGAGCGCCGCCTGGCCGAACTTCGAGGCCGAATACCCGGCCCCGCCAAGGACGCTCGCCCTCTTGCCCGCGATCGAGCAGATCTGGATGATCAGCCCCGACCTCCCCGCGCGCATCCCGGGGAGGAAGGCGTGGACGAGGTGGAAGGCCCCCGTCAGGTTGGTGGCGATCATCCGGTCCCAGTCCTCGAGCGAGAGCTTGTCGAGGCCCCGGTCGCGGACGTTGGTGCCCGCGTTGCAGACGAGGACGTCGATCGCGCCGAGGGCTTCGGTCGCCGCCCTCGCCATCGAGGCGACCGCCGCTCGATCGGCCACGTCGCAGGGCAGGACGACCGGGCCCGAGCCCCCTCCCCCCTCGGCGATCCTCCGGGCGGTGGCCTCGAGCTTCGATCCGTCGCGGCCGACGAGGGCGACCCGGAACCCCTTCCTCGCCAGCGCGACCGCCACCCCCTGCCCGATCCCGCTGCCCGCGCCGGTGACGATCGCGGTCCGGTTGGCTTCCGTCATGGTGTCACTCCCCCAGCGATGGTGCTCGGCCCGGACGACCCGGGCCGGACTGGTTCTGGTCTCGCCCGAGGGCGATCGCAAGGCCGTCCGTCAGGGCCGTGACCGGCCCCACCGCGTCGGCTCCAGTCGCCGGGCCGAACGTGAACGGACAAGGCCCCGCCCTCCGAGCCCGGAGGCTGGGGGGCGGGGCGCACCGATCCGAAGGAGTCGGGCCCTGGCCGTTCCGGTCGCCGAGACGACCGTCACGGCCGTCATCTTAACGGCGGCGATGGTGGCCGGCAAACCCCGGGTAGGAGACCCGAGCCGTCGGCCTGTCATGGGAGGCGAAGGCGCGGTGGAGGCTCCCCGTCGGATGGAATGACCCCGTCGTCTGGACCTGGCCGTGCGATCGGACGGTCCCCCAGGCGTGGAGGCTGACCGGGCTGGTCCCCTGCGCCGGGTCGGTGCCGGGGTTCGTCGCCGCGAGCGCGGACGATCCCGCGTCCGCCTGGGCCTTGAGGGTGGCGACCTGGCCGTTGAACAGCGAGGCGAACGAGCTCCAGCCTCCCGCCGACTGCCCGCCGAGCGAGCCGAGCAGCAGGTGATTGAAGAAGACCTGGACCTGGCTCGCATCCGAGCCGGATTGGGAAGCCGGATTGTTGGCGACCGAGCCGCCGCTGCCCGCAGACGAGCTGTCGGCCGACGCGTTCGACGTCGGAGGCGATGCGTTGCTCCAGCCGCCGGTGTCAGTCGAATGGACCGGGGTCGTCGTCGACTGTGCCGGCGGTGTCGGATTCGGGGCGGGCGAAGGTGCGGGGTCGGGCGTCGGGGCGGGTGCGGGTGCGGGTGCGGGTGCGGGTGCGGGTGCAGGTGCGGGTGCGGGTGCAGGTGCAGGGGCCGGGGCCGGGGCCGGGGCCGGGGCGGGAGCAGGGGTCGGTGCCGGTGCGGGGATGGCGACCGGAGGGGGAGCAGGATCGGGTGCGGGCGCCGGGGCCGGGGCCGGGGCAGCGACCGGCGCGGCCAGGGGGGCAGCGTCCAGGACCTGGGCGGCCACCGACGCCGGTGGTGTAGGAGCGGGAGTCGGCGAGGGAGGGATCAGGGAGGCCGAATGGGACACGTCGAGCCGGCCGAGGTCGATCCCGGTCACCGCGTCGTGGATGGGCACGGCGCCGCCCTGGAGCCAGGCCTCGACATCGTCGACGCTCGGCAGGTGGCCGAACCGCTTCGTGTAGATCTGCTGGAGCAGGACGACGCTCCCGGTCACGATCGGGGTCGAGAAGCTCGTGCCGGAGCCCATCGAGAAGCTATTACCCTCGACGGGGGCGTAGATCCCCCCGCCCGGGGCGGCGATCTTGGTGGCGCTGTCCCCGCCTTGATCCTTGCCGAGTCGTTGCGCGTTGCCGAGCAGCGTGTCGTTGCCGTCGGTGGCGGTCACGCTGATCGAGTCGGCGACGATCCCGGTGAAGCCGAGTCCCTGCGACCCATTAAAGCTGTTGCCGGCCGCCGTCACGACCGGGATGTTGAGCCCGCGCAGGGTGTGGATCAGGTCCGAGATCCGCTGAGCCGAGCCGCCGAAGTGGGCGAACCCGTTGCTCGTGTAGTTGTTGCCGTCGGAGATCGACAGATTCACGGCCGTGATGTGGTACTTCTCGTGATTGTCGACGACGTACTGGAGGGCGTCCGCGACGTGCGCGAAGCTGCTCGAGTTGTCCTGGGCGAAGACCCGGAGCGCGACGATGTTCGCGCCCGGGGCGATGCCCGGGTCGCCGGGGTCCGACCCCGCGACCAGGCCGGCGACGGCCGTCCCGTGCTGCCACGAGGCGATCGGGTCGGCCGTGCCGTCGCCGAAATCATACCCGGCGACCACCTTGTGACCCGGGCCGAACCCGCCGCCGAGGTCCTCGTGGTTGTAGTTGACGCCGGTGTCGATGACCGCGACCGACATGCCCGAGCCGTCGACCCCGTAGGCCGACCGGGTCGAGGTGGCCCCGGTGATCCGGGAGAAGTCCGTAGCGCCGGAGGGGACGGCGGTGCCGGCGGCCGGCAGGGGTGTCATCAGGGCCGGCACGGTCGCGGCCGAAGGATCTGCCGCCGAAAGGAGCATCCGGGCTTCGAGCGAGTCGAAGATGACTCCCGGCCTGGGCTGGCGACGGGCGCGGGACTCGCGGCCGATCTGTCGGGACCATCCCATGTGTGTCACACCTCCCCAGACGGCCGCCAAACCTTTGGCCTGGCCGCCCCGCAGACGATTGTGGACGCCCCCCTTCCATGGCGCGCCCGGCGTCGGGGGATCAGCCCTCCCGCCGGTCGCGGCGACCAAGGCCGGCCTCGCGGCCGACCCCGACCCGTCAGAGCGTATGCAAAAGATGATGGGACGGATCGCCCGGCCGTTTGGCGACGGGGCTCCTTCCCGGCCGACCGCCGCCCCGGGCGAGGCCCGCGGCGTTGATCGACCGACGACGGAGCCTCGCTACGGCGACGGACCGGGACGGCGGGCCTGGGGATGCCCGTGGCGGCCGGTCCGACCGGAGCGAGACCGAGGCAGGCATCCTGCGGGGACGCGAGGGGTGCGGGTCGGCGGGCGGGACCGTCCTGGTCCGCGCGGGGGTCGTTCTCAGCACATGAACAAGTTACGATGGGAAGCAGGCCGCCGTGCTCGGCGGGCCAAGCGGGTCGTCGCGGCCGGACGCCGCGGGGTGTGCGACGGGGCCGGACTCCGCTAGAGTGGGCGGGGCTTCGTCCCGGCTCTCGCCGGTACCAGGCCTCGTCCGCCGACCCATGTATCGGCCGGACTCGTCGCGGTCACGGAACGGAATCATGGCAATTGTGGGCATCATCCCGGCCCGGCTCGGCTCGACCCGACTCCCCGGCAAACCCCTCCTATCCGACACCGGGATGCCCCTGATCCGCCACGTCGTCGAGGCCGCCGCGCGCTCGGTGCGGCTGACCCGGATCATCGTCGCGACCGACGACCGGGCGATCCTCGACGCCGTCCTCGGATTCGGAGGCGAGGCCGTCCTGACCCGGGCCGACCACCCGTCCGGGACCGACCGCGTGGCCGAGGTCGCCGCGACGCTGCCCGAGGCCGAGGTCGTCGTGAACATCCAGGGCGACGAGCCCGAGGTCGCCGGGGCGACGATCGACCTCGTGGCCTCGCTGCTCGAGCTCGATCCCGAGGCCCCGATGGCCACGGTCGCCACACCGATCCGAGACCGTCAGGCCTATCTCGACCCGTCGTGCGTCAAGGTGGTCCGGTCCGCGACGGGCCGGGCCCTCTACTTCTCGAGGAGCCCGATCCCCCACGTCCGCGACGGCGGGCTTGACCCCTCGGCCCGGCCGCCGCAGGCCCTGCTCCACCTCGGGCTCTACGCGTATCGCCGCGACTTCCTCCTGAGGCTCGCGGCGCTGCCGCCGTCGCCGCTCGAAGGCCTCGAGAAGCTGGAGCAGCTCCGGGTCCTGGAGGCCGGCTACCCGATCGCGGTCGGGATCGCCGACGAGCCGACCGTCGGCATCGACACGCCCGAGGACTACCGACGCTTCGTCGAACGGTGGAACGCGTCCCGTTCCTGAGCCAACCTCCGACTCTCGATCCCCGACCTCCGATCTCCGAAGCTTCGCCTCATGGCCCGGGAGCGGCCTTGAGGCTCGCGAGGTAGGCGACCAGGTCGGCGAAGTCCTCCGGGGCGAGCGCATCGACGAGCCCGGTCGGCATGATCGACACGTCGCCCGCCCGGCGTTCCTCGACCTGGGACCGGGCGATCGATATGGCGCGCCCCTCGGAATCGACCAGCTCGATCGTGTGGTCCGTCTCGGTCCGGACGACCCCAGTCATGACGGTCCCTCCCCGGAGTGCCAGGACGACCGGCTGGTAGCCGGTGGCGATCCGGCTCGACGGTTCGAGGATCGAGCGGACGATCTCCTCGCGGTCGTACTTCGAGGCCAGGCCCGTGAGGTCCGGGCCGACGGTCGCGGCGCCTCGCCCGTTGGTCGCGTGGCATCGGACGCAGTTGAGCCCGCGGGCGTCGAAGAAGAGGGCCTCGCCCCTCCTCGGGTCGCCGGGCCGCTCCAGCGCAGCGGACCGGAGTCTGGCCATCGGGGCGGGGGTCGCCAGGGCGGCGAGGTCTCGGTCAGACGGTTCGGAGACCTGGAGGCCGAACGACCAGAGGCCGATCCCCTGCCGCGACCGGATCAAGATCCGATTCCGGCCCCGCCGGAGGTCGACGCGGATGACGTCCGAGTCGGGGGCGTAGGCCCGTCCGGCGGACGGAGTGTGCGAGAGGACAGCCGCCTCGTTCAGCGTGACGATCAGGCTCCCGCTCGACCCGACGAGCAGCATCGCCGGGCGGTCGCGGTCGGACTCGACCTCGGCGTAGGCGAAGGCGGCGAGGTCCGGCGAGCCGGTGACGTCGTACCCGAAACCGCCGCGGTCGCCGGAGCCCCCCTTGAAGTCGTCGATCGAGACCCGGCCGGTCGCCGGGTCGGCCGCGCGATCGGCCCAGCGGATCGGCCGCCCTTCGACCCCGGCGTGGGTCCGGGAGAAGTCGATCGATGCCTCGCCGACGAAGACCTGGGCGACCGTCCTCGGGAACGGGCCGATGACCTTCCAGGCGACGACGGGCCGGAAGTTCGCCAACGCCCGCTCGACGGCCGTCGCGGCCGGGCCCGAGAACTGGCCCGCCCGCGCCATCGCGGTCAGCGGGGCGGCGACCTCCGCCCGGATCGCGATCAGCGCCGACCCGGCGGCCTTGCGGGCCTCCGGGCTCCGGCCGGAGAGGTCCGAGAGGTAGACGTCGAGGGCACGCGGGTCGGGCATCGTGGCCAGGGCCCGGGCGGCCTCGGCCCGGGTCGGCTCCGATCGTGCCAGCACCGCGAGCCGGGGGATGGCCTCGCGGAGCTTGAGCCGGGCCACGGCCTCGATCGCCGCCGCGCGGACGCCCGCGTCCTCGTCGTCGAGCCGGCCGACGACCTGGGACCGGACCTCCTCCGGCAGCGCGCGCGCCTCGCGGAGCGCGAGCAGGGCCGCGACCCGGACGGGTGCCGGCCGGTCGACCAGGAACGCGGCCAGGTCGTTCGCCGGCAAGGCCCCGGTCCGGCCGAGGGTCGGCAGCGCCCGCGCGACCAGCTCGGGCGGGGCCTTGGGGTCGTACACGACCTGGAACCGGGCGACGGACGCCGGCCGGGTCCGGATCGAGGCGAGGGCGTCGATCGCCTCGGCCCGGACCGCGATCGGTTGATCCTCGGCCCGGACGAGCGCGGCGAGGAGCGGGACGGCACCGGGGACGCCCCACCGACCGAGCGTCGCGACCATCGCGGCCCGGTTCCTGGCGTCGGACTCGCCCGGGATCGCGGCGAGGATCTGCGGGGCGGTTTCGGGGCCGGCCCCGGACAGGCCGAGGATCGCCTGGCGACGGACTCCGGGGTCGGCGTCGGCCAGGCCGGCGGCGATCGCGGCCCGTGCCCGCTCCATCGCCCGGCGATCCCACGCGACGGTCTTGGCAGGGAACTCCCCCGCGAGCGGGTTGGTCCCGAACCATCGGCCGTTCCAGTCGGGGTACTTGCGATACTGGGCGGCGATGTTGGCGAGGATTCGCGACCGGAACGAGGCCTCTCGGGCCTCGGAGAACGCGAGGGCGAGGGCCTCGATCGCCCCGAGCGACCACGACTCGTCGGCGAGCATCAGGGCATCGTCGGATCGCCTCGGGTCGCGGAGCGCGGCGACGAGCTCGGGGACGATCCAGGCGTCGAGGCCGCGGATCGCCCGGCGGATCGACCAGGCCACGAACGGGTCGGGATCGCCGAGCGCGGCGTAGAGCGTCGGCCCGGCCGAGAGGTCGCCGAGCCGTCCGACCGCGATGGCGGCCTCCCGGCGGATGGGGGCCTGCGGGGCGCGGAGCAGAGGGAGAATCGCATCGCGGGCGGTCGCGTCGCGGCGGATGCCCGCCGATCGGGCCGCCTGGAGTCGGACGTCGGGGTCCTTGTCGGCGATCGCCTCGCGGATCGCCCGTCGGGAGGCGGGCGACCCGATCGCGTCGAGGGCCCAGAGGGCATGGATCCGGCCGGTCGCATTCCTCGGCTCGACGAGCCGGCGGGTGAGGTGGGGCAACGCGGCCTCGCCTCGCGACGCGAGCCGGCGCTGGGCGTCCCTGCGGACCGAGAGCGCCGGGTGATCGAGGTCGGCGAGGGGGGCCGCGACGTCCGAGCCCGGGTGCCGCGGCCTCGGGGCGACCCGATCCTTGCCGACGTAGGTCAGCCGGAAGATCCGGCCCGTCTTCGGCCCGTCGGCGAGCCAGCCGTTGTAGGCCCAGTCGACGAGCAGGAGCGACGAGCGGTCGGCGTCGACGGCGATCGAGAACGGGCGGAAGTCCCCCAGGCCGCCCTTCTGGACGAACGGCTCTTTGCGCTCGACCCGGAAAGTGGCCCCCTCGCGGGCAAGGACGTACCGATCGACCACCTGCAAGCCCCAGTCGCAGACCAAGAGACTGCCGCGGTAGCGTGCCGGCAGCCCGTCCTCGTGATAGGCGACCGCCTGGGCGCCCGACCCGCCGAGTTCCCCCGCCACGATCGGAAGTGCCCGCCAGGGAGCGGCCAGGAACTCGTATGGATAACCATAATGGCCGCCGACGATGTGGTGCGTGAGGCTGTTCGGCCACTTCTTGCTGTCGTCGTCGTTGCCGTAGGTGAAGACGTCGTCCCGGTCGCTCAGGGCCACCGAGAGCGGGTTCCGCTCACCCGTAGAAACGACTTCCAAACCCGTGCCGTCGGGACGGACCCGGATCACGCCCCCGCCCTTCAGCGTGATCGTCGCCCCGTCCGTGCCGACACCGCGGGGGATGCCCTTGTCGCCGACCGCGACGTAGAGGAACCCGTCGATCCCGAGCCGGAGCCCCGACGCGACGTGGTCGTTCAGACCGTTGAAGCCCGGGACCTTGGGCCCGAGCCCCGTCACCAGGTCGACCCGACGGTCGGCCCGGCCGTCGCCGTCGGTGTCGGTGAAGGCCGAGAGGAACGGGGCGTGGACCACGAAGAGGGACCCGTCGACCCATTCGAGCCCCATCACCGCCCAGAGGCCGTCGGCGAAGACTTGCGCCTTCCCGCCGCGGAGGGCGACGACCGAGTCTGTCGGCGAGGTCGCCGGCCCCGGCATGTCCATCGGGTCCTGGCCGACGTAGATCGTGCCGTCGGGCGCGGCGACGATCGCGGTCGGGAAGAGGACCTGCGGGGCCTCGGCGACCCGCTCGATCGCCCAGCCGTCGGCGACCTTCGGGAGTGGCAGCGGGACATCCGCCCCCCGGGCCGGTCCGACGACGTGGCACGCGGCGAGCGCAAGGGCAACGACAAAGGCCGGGGTGGGTCGCATGGGGATGATCCATCCGTGGTGATGCGGCCGGGCCGGTCTGCACTGGAGTCCTGCCCGGGTTTCGGCCAGAATTGTATCGTGAGGGCCGCCGAGGTCCCAGGTGGATCGTCGGCCGAGGGCCGGGACCCGCCCGTCGCCTTCTCGCCAGCGAGCTAGCCCGGAGCCACCCGCAGTGAACGACCTCGTGATCACGAACCCCGCGCGGCCGACCGACCCGAGCCGGAACCCGAGCTATCCGCACCGGACCCACACCCACGAGCGGCCCCGGTGGGAGGCGCTGCTCGAAGAGTGGCGGGGCAAGGTGACGGCCGCGACGGCGCGGATGTCGGTCCTCGGGGTTCATCCCCGCCGGGGCGACTTCGAGTTCGTCCGCAGCCAGATGGCCGGGTCGCTCGACCAGATCGCCGACTCGATCCGCCGCCTCCCCGGCGAGGTCGGCGAGATGTACGACGAGGACAAGCACAAGCTTGACCAGGCCGTCGCCGCGCTCGGCCGCCTGCTCGCGCGGTGGGAGACCCTCGGCTGAGACCGCGGGTCGACGGAGGCGGGGCGGGGTCGATCTCGCGGCGAACGATCCTGCGCCCGACGCCCGAGACCCGGTGCCTCCATCGACCGGCCCGACCCGATCAGGCGGTGACCGGGTCGAGCTCGACCTTGACCCACCCCGGCTTGTGCTCGGCGAAGGTCTTGTAGGCCTCGATGACCGAGGTCATCGGCTCGCGCTTGGTGAGGATCTTGAGCGTGTCGACGGTCCCGCTGCGGACGAGCTCGACGAGCCGGGGGATATACTTCCGGTGATGGCAGTTGCCCATCTTGACGGTGAGGTTCTTGTTCATGGCCATGCCGATCGGGAAGCCCATGAAGTCGATCGAGTAGACGCCGATGATCGAGAGCGTGCCCGCCTTGGCCAGGCCGGCGACGGCCCACTGGAGAACCTGCGACGGGGCGTTGCCCGGGAGCCAGTCCTTGGCGAGCTTGCCGCTGGCCGCCTTCAGCTCCTCGACCTCGCGGTCGAATTCCTGGCGCGACGACCGGTCGAGCACGCCCGGCCCGTGGTCGGCCTGATAGGCGTCGACCCCGACGGCGTCGATCGCCCTGTCGACCCCGGCCTTGCGTGTCAGGCCGAGGATTGCGGTCGTCGGGTCGTCAATGTTGAAGTCGATGGCCTCGGCGCCGAGGTCGCGGGCCATCGCCAGGCGGTCGGGCACGGTGTCGACGGCGATGACGCGCGACGCCCCCAGGTGCATCGCGCTCTGGATGGCGAAGAGTCCCACCGGACCGCAGCCGAAGACGGCCACGATGTCCCCGGGCTCGATCTCCGCGATGTCCGCGCCGAAGTAGCCGGTCGGGAAGATGTCGGAGAGGAGGATCGCCTGGTCGTCGCTGACCTCGTCGGGCAGCTTGACGAGCCCCACGTGGGCGAACGGGACCCGGGCCCGCTCGGCCTGAAGCCCCTGGAACGGACCGGAGGGCTTCGGCCCGCCGAAGAAGGCCGTGCCCGCGAGCGACCCATTCGGGTTCGCGTCGTCGCACTGGGCGTGATACCCGGCGCGGCAGTAGGAGCACGACCCGCAGGCGATCGTCGACGGGATGACCACGCGGTCGCCCGACTTGAGGTTGCGGACGTCCTTGCCCACCTCCTCGACGACGCCGACCCCTTCGTGGCCGAGGATGGTCCCCGACTCGACCCCCGGGAACGTCCCCCGGACCATGTGCAGGTCGGTCCCGCAGATGGCGCTGGCCGTGATCCGGACGATCGCGTCGGTCGACTCCTTGAGCTTCGGATCGGATACCTTCTCGAGCCGGATGTCGCCGACTCCGTGATAGACGACGGCTTATATCGCATCGATGCTCCTGGCTCTCCGCCGGGCGGGACGGATCGCCGGTGGTGGGGATTCGGTCGTGGCCGATCTCGGTCGCCCGTCCTCCGGGGTGCGGAAGCCCGCACCGCGCCGGGGCCGTGCTCGGCCAGGCCAAGGGGTGACCGAACGGACGGGCAAGGAGCCAGTCAACGTCATAAATGCAAACGATGTTCCAGCCCGACAACTCGCGACGGGACGGCCGGGACTTCCGGGCCCCGATCGCATCCCGAATCGCGACCGAGGAACTTCGGTCCCACCATCCACATTCGTAACCCTTCAGCCGAATTCAGCGGATCTCGTGGTCCGCCGTGGCGGCGAAGCGGATGGATTGGACAATCATCTCTGCCTGTGGGGTCTCCTGTCCTCCATGGCACCACTCGCAGACATACGT
>JAABUQ010000198.1_pt1 | contig 133348 bp, 109 predicted proteins | sample 5560001 | NCBI WGS metagenome assembly JAABUQ01 (sample SAMN10711888, study PRJNA513371) | rock metagenome | isolation source: Antarctica rocks | place: Antarctica: Victoria Land, Finger Mt nord | collected 2015-12-18
TCGTACTGCTTCCTCTTTGAATTCTTTCGTGTAGACTTTTTGCATCTTGCCCATTGTTGATCCCTTTCCCAAGCTTGATTGAGTATATCTCAGCTTTAGGGACTCTTTCAAATCGGGGCAAGATCACGCGGCCCCGCCAGGCGATCGAGCAGACTCGGGCATGGGCGCGCGGCGATATCAAGATGTCTCAGTCCCGTGATTCGGCTGGCCATGCCCAAGCTGCGGCAAGAGAGCGGAGCGGAGCCGCTCGGCACGCCGCATTTGCTGCCGGCCAGGCCGCAGCGGTGGCGCATGTCGCCGCACACGAGCTCGGTGCGGCGGCCTACGCGATCAAGGCAGCGCGTGCGGCCGCCCCCGGATGCGAGGGCGAGAGCGCCGGCCGGCTCGAGTGCCGTTGGCAGCGCGAACAGCTCCCCGATGCGATTCGCGAACTCGTCCTGGAGGATCAGCGGTTGCGAAACGAGATCTGCTGGTCGGTGTTCGACTGCTGACAGGCGTGACGGCTTTTCTACACTGCCCAACAAGCGCTTCGACCCGACGCGGTGAGCGCCTTACGCTGTCGCCGGAAGCGATTGAGCTCGGGTCAAGCGCGAACTAGCATAACGCCCTACCAAGCATTACCAATCAAATTTATCGATCAAGAATGTCCGGCTATAGTGCAGGAGAATTGGACTTCCGTGTGGACAGACGGCGGGGGCGGTGACACTGGCCAGCCCTGCAAGCAACGTTCGCTGCTCTCCAGGACTCAATTCGCGGCCACGTCTCATGGCTGAACGACAGGATAGACCTATCAAGAGATGATCTTCCCAATCGACACTATCCTCCGCCGCTACTTCGGCTAGTTCTTGCAGATGCGTCGCCAGTTGCTCGTTCCCTTCGCTGGTTGGAACGGAACGAATGAGAAAGCTTCGTCCTCCAAAGCGTTCACACTCCAGCCCCAGGCTGCGCAGCATTGGCAGCCGCTGCTCCAGAAGATCGGCTTGATACCGCTTCATTTCGACGATGACTGGTTCCAGTAGAAGATGCGCGTTGACTTCTTGATTCTCTTGCACACCGGTATACGTACTGCGGAGATGTTCGTAGATGATGCGCTCATGTGCCCGGTGCTGGTCTACGAGATAGAGGCTGCCGTCTGGCGCTTCGGCCAGAATGACTGCTTGTTGCAACTGCGCCAATGGACGCAGACTGGCAATGACTTCGCCGGTTCCGGGAGGTGCGGACTCTGCCCTATATCCTTCGGCTGATTCGGCGAGATGTAATCCCCGCCGCCGAGGACCGGGTAAGCGCCGTTGATTAGCCAGGACAGGGCCGGGAAATTGAACAGGCTCGGGACGCGCAGGGCTTTGCTCCAGGACGCTTTTTATGATCTGCGTTAAAGCCTCTCCTATCCTCTTCTCTTGCAGCAGATGCACTTCTATCTTCGCAGGATGAACATTAGCATCGACCTCTTCGGGCGGAACATCGATATTGAGCACGAGAAGCGGATGCCTTCCCTTTGGTAGCAAGCCGCGATATCCTTGCTCCAGTGCATCTTGCAGCGACTGCGTGACCACCCAGCGTCCATTCACAAATATCGTCACATGTTGACGGCTGCTTTGCGCTAGGACGCGATTCCCAATACATCCACGAACTCTATAATGCTCTTTATCACTGACATCGATTTCGTGCAGCATCTCTTTTAAAGAGAGGTTATAGAGCTCGGTAAGAGTTACGGCTACGTCGCCGGTGCCGCTTGTCTGCAACGCAATATGTTCGTCTATGCTCAGATTGAAACGGACGGCGGGATAACCAATGGCATAGCGGCGCACAAGCTGCACAATATGAACGTTCTCTGTGCGTGGAGCACGGGTGAAGTTCAGGCGGGCGGGCACGTTATAGAAAAGGTCTGAGACGCTGATTGTGGTGCCATGCACACGCGCCCGGAGTCCTTGCTGCTGCTTGATCCCTCCACGCCATGTTACCCAGTGCGCGGCCTCCTCCTGGCCCGCCGTCTCGGTCTCTAGAGCTCGGCTGAGTACTGTTATTTCGGCTACAGCGGCGATACTTGCCAGCGCCTCACCCCGAAAGCCGAGTGTGTGTAGATGTTCCAGGTCCTCAAAGGACTCTATCTTGCTAGTCGTATGTCGGACGCAGACCTCGTCTATTTCTTGGGCGGGAATGCCGTTTCCATCATCGCTTACTCGAATCAGGCGGAGACCGCCTCCGCGCACCTCTATTCGTATCTCACGTGCACCCGCGTCCAGCGCATTCTCTAGCAGTTCTTTGACGACTGAGGATGGTCGCTCCACGACTTCGCCCGCTGCGATGCGTTCTGCAACATCTCGTGTTAACGTCCGTAACGGTCTGCGCTCAACAATTGGAGACGGTAGTTGCTGTGGATCATAAAGCTGACTCATTCTCTCTGCCTGCTTCTCTTCTTCTGTAGTAAAGATAACAAATTCAACGCGTCCAGTGGCGTGATTGCATTAAGATCAATTGTATCCAAAGCTTGCTCGCCTCCACGTCCATCTGCTTCCTCTAGTGCTGCTGCGATGATGCGAGCTTCCTTACTTCGCCATTCGAATGGCCTCCACTCGGTGAGCACCGGGCTCCCCGTTCGATAATCGCCATTCTCTTCTGCAATCCTCTTTCCGTTTTTTGCGATCGCTCCTCCGTAGCCATTTCCATTGTTATGAGCAGAGAACACCTTTGCCACTCCGTTCTTGCCGTCCTCTAGCTGTTGCAAGACGGTCTCGGCCCGCTTGACAACGCTGGTTGGCATACCTGCCAGCTTAGCAACATGCACGCCATAGCTGCGCCCTGCATTTCCTGGGATGACCCGATGCAAGAATATTATGTTCCCTTGCTCATCCTCGCTGATAGCCACAGTATAGACACTCAGAGAAGGCAACTCTTCGGCCATGCTCGCTAATTCGTGATAGTGAGTGGCAAAGAGTGTTCGCGCTCCAAGCTGGTTATGCAGATGCTCGACGACGGCGCGCGCGATGGCCAGACCGTCATACGTGCTTGTTCCACGTCCAATCTCGTCGAGGATGATCAGGCTGTGCCTCGTGGCGTGATGCAGGATAGTTGCAGTCTCTTCCATCTCGATCATAAAAGTGCTCTTGCCCGAAGCAATGTCGTCTTCGGCACCTACACGGGTGAAGATGCGATCTGCCAGCCCCAGTCGGACGCTACGTGCTGGCACAAAGCTGCCAATCTGTGCCAGGAGAGTAATCAAGGCAACCTGGCGCAGGTAGGTTGATTTACCTGCCATGTTTGGACCGGTGAGCAGAAGCACGCGTTCGCCATCCTCCGCCTCTAGCTGTGTGTCATTTGGTATAAAGACGTCTCCATCCAGCGTGTATTCAACAACTGGATGCCTGCCGCCTGTGATTTCGAGCCGATATCCTTGCTCTAATATAGGTCGTACGTATCCCTTGTGTGCCGCCACTTCGGCTAAGCTTAAGAGGACATCGATGCGGGCTACGGCGGCGGCTGTGGTCATAAGACGCGGGTATTCGATAGCGATCTGGCGCAGTACATCTGCATAGATGCTGCGCTCCATCTCTTCTATGCGCTCCACCGCCGTCAAGATCAGCGCTTCATGCTCCTTGAGCTCTGGCGTGATGAAGCGTTCAGCATTCACGAGTGTCTGCTTACGCATGTAGTTTTCGGGCACGAGCTTGAGGTTGGCATTGCTGACCTCAATATAATAACCAAATACTTTGTTGAAGCCGACTTTGAGCGCTTTAATGCTCGTACGTTGCCGTTCGCGCGCCTCTAATGAGACCATCCAGCGCCGCGAGTCGCGAATAGAACCGAAAAGTTGGTCTAGCTCAAGATTGTATCCGGCCCGAATGAGCCTCCCATCATCGCCCGCCTCGTCCTCTTCATCCGGCCTCATGAGTGCTCGCCCGACGAGATCGCCGACTTCGGGGCAGCCATCAAGCTCCTCTGCCAGCTCTTGCAGCAGTTCCGCCTCGCAGCTCCGCAGTAGATCACGCAGCGTGGGAATAACATTGAGATAATCGCGCAGCCCCAATACTTCGTTGCGTACGGCGCTCCCCTGGCGAATACGTGCACTTATCCGTTCCAGATCCCCCAGGTCTTGTAGGCAGGCGGCGAAACGGGTGCGGATAGCAGGACTTTCATAGAGTTCTTCGATGCTCTCCAGACGGCTATTCAGCTCGCCTAAATCGAGCAGAGGCTGAGTTATTGTGCGCCTCATTTGCCGCGCACCCATCGGCGTAATAGTGCGATCTAGCACGCTTAACAGGCTGCCCTGTAATGTCCCGCTACGTGTGCTCTGCAAGAGCTCTAGATTGCGCTGTGTATGTGCATCCAGCACCATATAGCTACTTGTGCTATACGATTTCAGCCCGGTCAGGAGTGTGAGCAGTGCGACGTTCATCTTCTCTAGATATGTGAGGATAGCTCCTGCGGCTGCAACTGCCTGCGGTGCCTGTGCGCATCCGTACGCCTCCAGCGTTTGTACACCGAAATGTTTACACAGGCGCGTCTGCGCAGCTTCATATTGAAAGAAATAAGGTGCACAATGAGTAATGGTGATTGTTTTGGATGGAAATTGATAAGCTTGCGAATTGCTTCCTTCCATTAAAAGACATTCAGCGGGTGCAAGTCGCTGCAACTCGGCATCCAGCGCAATGGGCAGTTCGTCGGGCGTAAACCAGGTGACGCTAAATTCGCCTGTACTCACATCCACTGAAGCCAGCCCCGTCTGCGTCCTACCAGGAGCAATGGCAACCAGATAGTTATTCTGGCGTGATGGCAGGAGATTGGGCTCTGAAAGCGTGCCGGCCGTTAGGATACGCGTGACGGCCCGCTCGACAACGTCCCGCCCTTTAGTGACTTCCCCTACCTGTTCACAGATGACAACCTTGTGGCCGCGCTGTATGAGCTTGCCGACGTAGTTTTCTAATGCATGCAAAGGTACGCCTGCTAAGGGGACACGCTCTTTACCTTTGCTATATGATCGCGTCGTACGTACGATCTGTAATTCGCGCGCGGTAATATAAGCGTCTTCGTCGAATGTCTCATAGAAATCGCCCACCTGGTACATCAGGATGGCGTCGGGAAATTGCTTTTTAAATTCTAAATATTGTTTGCGCGCAGGACTCAGGGTTGACATGAGTAACTTACCTCTACTACATACACGAAATACGCACATGCGGCGAAATTTGAACACTTGTACATTACCGTATTCTTATTCACTTGTCAAAAAGTGGTACCTGCTGAATTTAAAATAGATTCGTACACTAAAACCCATTATAGAACCTCCCTTTTAACCCGGCTATGCCTTTTTCTAGTGCTCTGATACTTTTTTCCTCACCTGTTACACTTGTATCAACAACGCGTCGATACTATACGAGAGGTCATCTATACAAAACCCTATGCATACCTCAGTTCTCTCTAGAAACAAGGGTATTTTTATGCGTAATTCACAAGTACAAAACTTTATTTTTCAGACTTACAATGGAATAATGAGTATGAGAGATGTCGTCATTCGATTCTTCCAATTAAGCACTAGAATTATTTTGTTTGCAAGTGCTCTGCTTTCGTTGGCCACTGCCCTGATAGGCGGTGTCAGTTCGTATCGCTCCTGGCAGCGCAGAGAGCTGAAACACGTGCAGAAGAAGGGGATTGTGGTTGAGACGGCGGTCGGTCCCGTTGAGTATCAGATAATCGGTCAGGGTCCCGCTGTCCTGTATGCGCATGGCACACCCGGCGGCTTCGATCAGGGACTCGCCTTCGCCCGCATGCTCGGCGGCGAGCAGTGTATGCTCATCTCTCCTTCTCGTCCCGGCTATCTGCGTACTCCACTTGCCGCAGGCGCTTCTCCCGCAGAACAGGCCGATCTCTACGCCGCCTTGCTTGATATACTGGGCATTGAGCAAGCCAACATTATCGGTTTCTCCGGTGGCGGCCCTTCCGCGCTCCAGTTCGCCTTACGCCATCCCGATCGTTGCCGTGGCTTGGCTATGATCGGAGGCATCGTTCAGCGTAACTGCTGCTATGAGCGTCATCAAGCTTTGCCAGTATGGAAACGAGTTCCGACGCAGATTGTAGAGCAGTTGCTAGTGTCAGATCCTTTTCTCTACGCCGTTTTGCCCTTCGCTCGTCTCCTTCCCAGGGGGGCGGCCGTTGCGGGTATGCTCTGCTCAGGAGCGCTCTATCATCTCCGAAAGGTCGGCCATGAAAATGACCTGGTGCAATTCGCTGCCATTGAGACCTATCCGTTAGAGCATGTAACCACCCCTACGCTGGTCGTACACGGCGTGTCTGATGAAGATGTGCCTTTTGAGGACGCATGCCTCCTGGAACGCACGATGCCGAACGTGCGGCTGGTTGCGATCGAGGGTGATCACTCAGCTTTCTATATCCATGCAGCAGTGGTTATGCCTCTGTTGAGCAGGTTTCTTGTTTCATAGTGTACTTTAGGTTCCGCCAGTATGCTTTGACGAGGCTGAGCTTCTATCTCGCTAGCCAGCTCTGTTCGACCAAACTTTTCTAGTTTCTCAGCGTAAACCTAACGATGCAACTAAAATTCCAGATAGACTCTCTATGTGAGAAAAGGATTTTATTTTCAAGATATATAAAGAATATGAGGCTCAGAATGACTGATCTTACTGCACCCATTACTGATGTGACGGTCTACGCTGATCGCGCTCTTGTGACACGTAAGGGCTCCATTTCGTTGGAAGCTGGCGAGCATGAATTGCGGATCAATGATTTGCCCTTGTTTTTGCGCGATTCGCTTCGTGCCTCGGGGCGCGGCCCGCAAGGTATACGCATTCTCAATGTCGATATCACGACTGCATTTCACAGCCGCCCTCCTGAAGCTGAACTGGTAGAACTTCAAAACACGATTGAGCAGTTGCAGGAGCAGGCTCAATTGCTTCAAGCTCGCCAGGATGCTCTGGCGAACCGTCGTCACTGGCTGCATGGGCTCGGTGAGCAGTCAAAGGACTTCGCCCGTGGCCTGGCGCAGGGGCAGATGAAACCACAGGATTGCGCCGACTTTTTCACATTTATGGCGGATCAATCTACTCAGGATGCTGAGACTGCTTTGAATCTGAATAAGCAGAGACAGCAGCTTCAAGCGGAGCTTGAGGCTCGCCAGCGCGAGTTCAATCAGAAGCAGGGCAATGCAGATCCCGATCGTCAGGCTGCTCTTGTCTCTGTAGAGCTGTCTATAGCGGGTGAGCTCGAACTGGAGATTTCGTATATTGTTTTAAATGCGTCCTGGCAGCCGCAGTATGATGTCCGTGTGCAGATGGATGAGACTCAGAGCAGGGGAACGGTGGAGTTGATGTATGTCGGGCTGGTGCAGCAGGCGACGGGCGAGAGATGGGAGAATGTCAACTTAGCCCTTTCGACGGCGCGGCCCAGCCTCGCCGCCATCCTGCCAGAATTAAAGCCCTGGTATCTAAACGTCTATGCTCCACCTCCACCACCAGTGACGCTGACCGCCTCAGCCGCACCAATGGGGGCTTTTCGCATGCGTGCAATGTCTGAGAATGATGTTACCTATTCGGGCACGGATGAGGGCGAGGATTCTCTATCCGCTCCTGTTGAGGCGGAGATGGCAACGGCAACAGTTGAGCAGACTGGGACAGCACTCCTTTTTCGTATCAATCGTTCGGTCGATATCCCTTCCGACAATTCGCCGCACAAGGCTACCATTGCGCTCGACCACTTACCCTGTACGTTCGATTATGTAAGCGCGCCAATTCTTGAGGAAAATGTTCACCTGCGCGCAACCATTACCAATACAACGTCGCACGTTTTTCTCACCGGTGATGCCAATATCTTCCTGGGCGGCGAATACGTGGGAACAACGCATATGAAAATGCGCGCTCCTAATGAGCGTTTTAAGATCTTCCTGGGCATTGATGATGGCATTAAGGTGAAACGCGAACCGGTTGAGCGCGCAGTCGATAAGGGCAATCTGCTCCAGAATGATATCCGACGGAGCACATACGGCTATCATATTCTTGTTCATAACTATACCAGTACGCCCAGGAAAGTCGTGGTGCGCGATCGCCTGCCAGTCCCTCAGCACGAGCGCATCAAGGTGAAGGTACAGAGCTTGACACCCCAACCAACTGAGCGCACAAAACTTGAGGTCCTGACCTGGGAGTTTACGCTGCCCGCCGATGAAGAGCAAAATATAGAGTATCGCTTTGTGATTGAGCATCCCCAGGGCTTAAAGGTGATTGGCTTGCCCTAGAGATTACGCCCAGCTTTCTTGCGAGAAAGCTGGGCACAGAAAGTACTTCTTGTTTGAAATGCTTCTATTTTTATGCTGTCGACACACTGATGGAATACTGACTAACCTTGATATGGCACTTCTTGCCGAATACCAAGCAGACTCCCTTCGGGATCTTTAAAACGTAGGTAGTGAAATGCCCTATGTTCTTCGGGAAATTGAAACACCTGATCCTGGTCAATACGAATGTTGTGCTTTTGAAGCCATGACCTCACTATTGAGATGTCTGAATCTGTTTGAAAAACCAGATGATCGTATCCTGCTGGGTCTGATAGGTAGTGCTGGACGTTACGCAAATCATGAGGAGCATGGCCCTTTGTCTGAAATACAAAGAGGCGCATCCCATCCAATTGAACGGCAGTCATAGGGAAATCGTCAGTAGTGGGAGGCGAAGCTTGCGCACCTAGAACCTGAGTGTAAAAGTTGTACATATTGTGGACATCGCGTACTGCCACGCCTTCATTCGCAAAGTGAAGTGCCAGTACAGAAGTATTAACAGGTACAGAGCTCTTGACGGCGGCATTAGGTCCACTGATGTGTTGCCGTACGCCTAATAGATTCCCCTCAGGATCGTTAAAGCGCAGGTAGTGATACCATTGCCCTCCCAATTGTACAACTTGATCAAATTCAACCTTGACTCCGTTGGTAGCAAGGCGTGCACGAGCAATGTTGAGATCGGGAGTATCAAAAACCAGGTGATCATAACCAGGCGCATCTGACGCGTAGTTTGTCACACTACGTAGATCATGAGGAGTAGTACTATCAGTATGAAAGACATAAAAATCTACTCCACCTAACTGAAAAAAAAGCTGTGTATCTCCATTGCTAAAAGGTCTTGCATCTGCACCCATAACCTTTGTGTAAAAAGTATGCATAAGTGGTAAGTTACGCGCAGCAACTCCCTCATTATCATAATGCATTCTGAAAGGAAGCGGATCAGCACTTTTCTTCTCCGGTACTACAGAATTTGTATCCGCAGCACAGCTTGTACTTATAGTTGTTAAACTTATAGCTATCAAGGTAACAGCCCAGGGGTATCTTAAAAATCTAAAATTCATACATCGCTTTAAAAGCCGAAAAAGAATTTCCATTTCTCAAAGACTCCTTCTTTTTTTGTTGAAGACAAACAGATTAATGGTATATCGCTCTGTAACCACTAGCAGACGTTTAAAATCCGGAGCATTAATACAATAATTGCATGTACCCTCCCAGGCATTAATGTTAAATGCTTAACGATATCAAACTTTAACAATAGTTTGTTCCAACACCTCGATTTTTCTTGTCAAAAGACTTGGAGCAAGCATAGGAGGTAGCCTACTCTTCTCTGAAGCTTTTTATGACCTACTTAGGCAGTTACGACGTGTTCTTTTTTGTACAATAATTGCTTAAGTATCTAATATTTAAGCAATTGAATAATATCAAAGAATAGATAGAAATGTCAAGAGAGGAGAAAGACTTCTTGTTGAGGCTGAGTATTATTTTTTGATGAAGTTTGACAGGCATCTAAGTTTCATGTTATCATTCAGCTATTAACGTTTTAATGCTTAATGATCACATAGAGGATAGCTTTGGATACCGCATTTTCCTGGCTTCGGCGTGCATATTGGAATATGCGTACAGCTATGGATGAAGAACTTGCTCGCTATGAATTAACTGCCGCCCATCTTGATGTACTCACGGCCCTCTGGAAGGAGGACGGGCTAGAGCAACGTGTCCTTCAAAATCGATTAGGGGTCACTGCAGCAGCACTCACGAGCAATATCGATAAGCTTGTGGCACATCACTATGTGCAGCGTCAACTTAATACAGAAGATGCTCGAGTCAAACAAATCTTTCTCACCGAGCGGGGAAAAGCTATTCGTGAACAGCTAGGATCAGCAGCCTGGGAGTTTGACTCTCGCCTTCTCAAAGACTTTACTCCTGGAGAAGCTGCTTTACTTAAAGAATGGCTGCAACGGATGGTTTCTAACCTGGAAGAGAAAAATACAAGTAATTCATAAATGCGTAGACTATCATTCCCTTGCTACTGCCCGAATGAAATCTGCCAGCACGTCATACGCCGTAACCGCAGGTCCCACCATACCCGTTTCAGGCACATCAAGGCTAATCGTCAACCCTGGCAAAACATCCAGCTCAAAATGCGCTAGCATCGATCCTCCACTTACTGTGGCAAGAGGATCATTTGCCGCAAGCTGTTCTGGTTTAACAGAGGCATGAACTCCGTTTCTAGAGCGCTCAATGCGCGCAACCAGTTTGTATGGCGTCCCTGCTGCACGCGCCGCTTGTACTTCTGTGCTACTCAAATCGCGAATACCCTGCCGCTCTATCTCATCCAGTTTGAGCGGCACGTTCATCAGTACAGTCGCGATAGCGCAGACCTTGACGGTGGCATCCCAGCCATCTACATCTTGCGAGGGATCGGTCTCGGCGATTCCAAGCTCCTGCGCCTTTTTTATCGCCTGCTCAAAGCCGCGTCCCTGCTCCATCTCTTCTAGAATCACATTGCTCGTGGAGTTAAGCAGACCCCTGAAACGCTGGATGTTTGCTGCCGGTAGCGAGTATTTGAACAAGGAAAAGATTGGCGCGCCTCCCATCACAGTCGCCTCAAACAAATACTGCTTCCCATGCTCCCGCGCTAGCTGTTCCAGCTCGCGATAGCCATGAACAACCGTCCCCTTATTCGCAGTAATCGCATGCGCACCACGCTCTAACGCCGCCCGAATGTGCTCAATCGCAGGCTGTCCCGTCTCCGTATTCAGAGAAGTTAGTTCAAATAACACGTCGGCACGTGAGACAGTGAGCCACTCACGTACATTCGTCGCTACACGCGAATCTTCTTTTGCGATCCCAGGTTCATTCTCTGTTGATTGTCCAGCAGGCTCCCGTCCTTCCAGCAAGGCTACCAGGTCTAAGCCATTCGGATCAGCCAGCCATCCCATTCGTCGTGTTGCTACGCCCGTCAACTGCCATTCAATCCCATAACGCTCTCGCAATTCAGACGTCTTTTCCTGGAATAACTGTAACAACGCACGACCGACATTACCAAATCCAAGTATGCTTATATTGTATCGCTTCACTTGCTATCCTCCATTCTTTTTTCATCATACCAGTTCAAAATAACGGCGGCGATCCCAGTTGGTGACGGCCTTTTCGTATTCTTTGACCTCCCAGTGTCTGGTGGTGGCGTAGTGCTCGACGAAATCGGCTCCTAGATACTCTCTGGCAACCTCGCTACGTTCAAACAGCCTGGTTGCCTCCTCTAAATTATGTGCGAGAGACTTGATACGGCCCTCTGCGAGTGCCTTGCTAATCGTCGCTGCCTCATAGGCATTTCCATCGAGACGATCAGGCAGTTCGAGCTTTCGCTCAATGCCATAGAGGCCGCTGGCCAGCATACCTGCAAAGACAAGATAGAAATTAGCGTCAGCACCTGGCACGCGGTTCTCAATGCGAATAGCTCGTCGACTATTGTTAATTACGCGTACTGAGCAGGTGCGATTATCCATGCCCCATGTTGTATTGAGAGGAGCCCAGGTGCCTTCAACGTGGCGCTTATACGAGTTAATAAGCGGTGCATAGAGGACCATAAACTCTGGAAGACGATCCAGGACGCCGGCCAGGAAGTGGCGCATGGTCGCGGACATATGATCGTTCGCACTCTCATCCCAAAAGAGATTATGCTCGCGCTGGCGATCCCAGAGGCTCAGGTGCGAATGTCCGCTGCTGCCATCCTCTTGATCGTTCCACTTCGCCATAAAAGTGGCTGCGTAGCCCGACTGGTAGCAGATCTCCTTCACACCTGTCTTGAAGAGCATTGTCCGGTCGCCAGCCGTGAGCGCATCGCTATAATGAATATTCATCTCATACATACCTGGGCCGTGCTCACGATTGTAGCCCTCGATTTCAACACCGTGGCTGCGCATCATACGAGCTATACGCGACAATAGAGCATCGTCGGCGCTTGCCTGGCTGATCGAGTAACAGTTCATGCCTGGATTTAAGGGGGTAAGATCGGGCCCAAAGTCCTTTTCACGCAATGATCTCTGATCCTCACGGAAGAAGCGAAACTCCAGCTCGGATGCCGCCATTGGCTCATAACCAAGCGAGCGGGCGCGCTCCACCAGAGTATGCAGAATATAGCGGGGTGAGATGGTTACAGGGTCTTCATGTTCGGTCCAGAGATCGCAAAGGCAGGAGGCTACATTCTCCTCCCAGGGTACCAGTGCGAAGGTTGAGAGATCTGGCTTCATCACAATATCCGCGAAGCCGCGCTGCCAGTTGCTGAATTTCAGATTGGGCAGCACATTTTCCGCGATATCCCAGCCAAAGAGCACATCACATTGAGCAAAACCATCATTGAGAGAGTCCAGAAAGAATTGGGCGGCCACACGCTTCCCACGAAAGACTCCTTCCACATCGGCGGCACCTACCTTGACAAACTCGATTTTGCCTTCATCGATGAGCTTACTAATTGTCGTAATGTCCATACGCTCCATTCACCTTTCTGCCCGTATTATACTTAGAGATGTTCAACTGAACCATAGACGGCGGCCTATTGTTCAGTTGAACGCAAGGAGGTATTAGAAATAGTTGGACGTGATGCCTCCATCGACAGTAAGCCAGGACCCTGTTGTCCAGGACGACTCGTCAGAGGCAAGGTAGAGTGCCATATAAATAATGTCTTTGGCCTCACCAAAGCGCCCTAATGGAATGCGATTCAAGCGCAGGTTACGCTCCTCTTCGTTCTTCCATAGATCGCGCAGTAGAGGAGTTTCGATTGGACCAGGACAGATAGCGTTGCAACGTACGCCCTGACGACCATATTGTACGGCTAGAGACTTCGTCAACGCGATCAATCCACCCTTCGAGGCGGTATAAGCGTCCTGGGGGACAGTACAACCCATGAAGGCCACAAACGAAGCGATATTTATAATTGATCCTTGCCCTTGCTTCACCATATGAGGAATAGTATACTTCGTACACAAAAAGGTACTTTTCAGATTCACATCCAATATTCTATCCCATAGTTCCTCATTGAGGTCAGTCACGCTCCCATCGGCCGAGGGCATAATGCCGGCATTATTATAGAGGATATCGACCCGCCCAAAGGCTGCGATTGCGGCATTGACTAACGCCTTCACCTCATTTTCTTTAGAGACATCTGCTTTGACGAAAAGAGCGGTGCCGCCCGCGCTTTTGATGTTCTTGACGGTCTCCTCGCCTGAGTCCACTACAACATCAGTAACGACGACACTCGCCCCCTCTTGTGCGAAGAGCATCGCCGCTGCCTGACCCATACCACCCGCAGATCCAGTAATAATCGCCACCTTGTTTGCTAATCTCATACGACCTTCCTTCTACTTTATCTGACATATTCCTCTTATGATTATCGATAAGAGAATCTAGCCACTTGTGAACGATCATATGCGCTTCAGCACGCTATTACATTCTGAAGCGCATATGAAGAAAAGAACAGGTTAATCAGCGCCTGTAGTGCCCTCTGTATCAACGAGAACAGTCTCGCCGACGCTCTTCTCGATCGCGCTAAGTTCGCTGGCCACGCCTTGAGAACGTGGACCTTTAAACCAATGGCGCACGCTTGTCATCCACCAGACGACCAGAATAACCAGAGTGCCAAGCACAACGACAGGTGTGTAGTTGAAGGTTACGGCTGTGATAGGCGTAATGGTTGGAAGCATAAACAGGATCGAGATGAACACAACCCAGATGACGGCGATAATGCCGATTGGCCGACTCCAATTTCCCAGATGCCAGGGTCCATGCACAAAGTTTTTTGACTGCAAGCGCAGATAAATGGGCAGAACGTAGGAGATATAAAGACCAATAACCGCAATGGACGTAATCGCCACGTAGGCCGCGAAGTTGAATACAGTAGGAATAGCCAGCACAAAGGCTGCTACGGCTGCCAGGATAATCGCGTTGCGAGGTGTGCGGCCAGCATCCAGGCGGTGCCAGATACGCGAGTAAGGAACGGCACCGTCGCGTGAGAAGGCATAGATCATACGTGAGTTGGTGGTGATTGAGGACATCCCGCAGAAGAACTGCGCCCCGACTGCGACCGCGAAGAAGAGAGTTCCCAGAATATAGCCCAGGCGGCTCTCAAGAATATACAGAACGGGATTGATGTAACCGGCCGACTTGATGAGATCAGGGGCGGCAGCGAGCAAGCCTATGAGCAAGAGGTAACCTGCTACAGCAGAGACCACAACAGACATAACTACGCCCCAGGGAGCGCGTCTGGCCGCGTCAACTGTCTCCTCCGTCATATGCGCCGAGGCGTCGTAGCCTGTATAGGTATATTGTGCAAGTAGTAGTCCCAGGAGGAAAGCGTACCAGGTGGGGAAACCGGTCGCGTTGTACTTACCATCTGCACTGAAAAGCGCGCCCGCAGAGTTGATTGGTGTCGCATTCACATGCGTTGTGAAATGCGGCGCGCCGAATTGCTGGAGGGTCAGGGCGGCGATAATCACACCACCACTAATCAGGATCACGCCAGCAATATGCCACCAGACGCTCACATCATTGAGAAGCGCGACGATTCGCACGCCGAATATATTGAGGAAGGCGTGCAAGGCCAGAACGACCGCGTAGATCGCCAGCGTCGTCCACTGAGTCGCCGGATCAATTGCTGACACGCTACCCAGGGTGGCGGGGAAACTTGGGAACCAGGCATTGAGCAAAACATCGATAGAGACTGCCAGACCGTAGTCGATACCGGCGGTAACAGCCACCTGCCCGATCAGGTTAAACCAGCCTGTGAACCAGCCCCAGCCAGCTCCACCCAGCGTAGAGGCCCAGTAGTAGAGACCACCAGCCGTGGGATATGCCGAGGCCAACTCCGCCATACCCAGAGCAACGATAACCACAAAAATCGTGACAAGGGGCCAGCCAATCGAGCCGGCCGCGAAGCCGGATGTCGTAATGCCCGTGTAAAAGAGGGTCAGACAGCCACTGAGGACGGAAATAATGGTGAAGGAAATTGCGAAGTTGGAGAAACCACCCATAGTGCGAAAAAGTTCTTGCGCATAACCCATACCATGCAGGCGCTTAATGTCTTGCGCAACAAGCTCTTCCTTTGTTGTACGATTAGATGAGGCCAAGAAACACCTCCCGATCTCGTATAGTATCTATGCGAGAAAGTGACTATACTACTCTGTGGAGCAAGTACACGTACGAACAATTCGTTATCCTTGTAATCATGAGGCACGTAGGATATTACTGGTTGGTTCGATGAATTAGCAACCTCCTTTCAACAATGTGGTTAAGACAAGCATGGTACCGAGCAGAAGTTATTCTTATGCGATGTATGCGGTGAAATAACTTTGTCAGTAATGTAACTATTCTGAACTATTCTGAGCTCTGCGTCAAGTTCTAAGGCGCAATATGTGTTAGAATTGATCTAAGAGACTATACTTCTGCTTTTCTTCGGTAAAATTCGAAGAGTGGAGGCAGAAGAACCTGCTATCTGTATACAAGCGAAAGGGAGAAAAAGAAAGTATGGCTAATCCGCGCAATGCGATGGAGATTCGACCAGGGTATCGAGGTCGTGCGTTTACGTCTGATTTGACTGGGCAGGAGTTCTGGCTGGTGGTGGACAAGGGCTTCCAGCCGATGGGGTTGGTGATGGGTAACTGTATTTATTCGATGGGGGCGGTACGTAACTGGCTCGTCGGCATCAAAGGAAATTTCCAGGGCGAACTGAAAGAATATTCAGAGTTGATGTACCAGGCGCGTGAGCTTGCACTGAGCAGAATGCAGTATGAGGCTGATCAGCTCAACGCGGATGGCGTGATCGGCGTGGATCTCAAAGTGGAGTTTATGCATAATAACGAGTGGATGGAAGTGACGGCAATCGGCACTGCCGTGCGTTTCGTCGGCGGTGGCCCCAACAAACCTCCCATCGGGCAGGGCCAGGTCGTCGTCCCCACCCACTAATTTACACCGAAACTTCTGACCGAAGTGGCGAAATAACCACTTCGGTAGTTATAATTGTTATATTTTATTTGTTACATAGGGCAAAAAGCGCAGATACCTATCACTGAACAGAGCGTCATCCAGATCCACATCGCGTATGGTCTGCTCAATCAAGAACTGGTTGACCTTCTGCACATCGTTCGTCTCCTGGTAGATAGCGATCTGCCGATCAGCCCCGGTTCCACGCGGATCATCGAGTAACGCGCGGAGATAGTTCATCTCGCGTCTGCTTCCCAATTCGTCTACAACGTCATCCACAAAATCCAGAGTTTCACGTATAGCGTCCCTCATGCTCAGACTCCGGTGCCCCACGAAATCTACTACCTCTGCATCCAGGCCGTAACGCATGGCTCGCCACTTATTCTCTTCAATATAGTCGCGTCCCAATATTGGAGCACCCTCTCCGCGCTCGTTCAACTGTGTTAATTTGGCAACGAGAGCCTGACAGAAGGCAGCGATGGCCAGCGTATCTTCTATCGTCGCAGGCATGTCACAGATGCGAAACTCGATGGTGTCAAAGAATGGATGTGGGCGGATATCCCACCAGATCTTTTTGCCATTATCAATACATTTAGCATCCACCAGGTCTTGCACAAAGCCGTCGAAGTGCGCCCGTGATTCAAATACTTCAGGCATACCACTGCGCGGAAAGCGCTTCCAGACGACCGAGCGAAACGATTTAATCCCGGTCATACGCCCGCTCCAGAAGGGTGAGTTGGATGAGAGGGCCAGAATATGGGGCAACCAGCTACGCACCTGGTTCATAACCTTGATCGACATTTCCTTAGATTCTATGGCCACATGCACGTGCAAGCCAAAGATCAAAATAGAGCGCCCAACGTCCTGATATTCCTCCTCCAGCTCTTCGTAGCGCTCATCCTCTGTCCTTTCCTGCCCACGCCAGGAAGCACTTGGATGCGTTCCCGCACTTACTAGTGCCAGCCCCTCTTCTGATGCTAACCGCGCCAGAATTGCTCGCGAAGAGTAGAGCTCCATCCTCGCAGCGCTAATATCCTGTAAGACGGAGGAGACATATTCTATCGTCGATTGCAGCATCTCCGGCTTGATCTGCTCTTCAAAGATTGGTGTCCCCTTATTTAAAATACTTTGTGCACATGAACAGAGTTCTCCACTACTACGACGTACCAGTTGGAATTCTTCTTCGATACCAAGCGTAAAACGGTTCGTCATTTTTACTCCTCACTTCAAAACCTGCACATACGCCATTTTTGCTTATCTATCTTACGAACGAGGTGGCAGCAGAGTTTCTAATAATCTCTTAGCCGCGTCTCTAAGGGTCCAATAGATTTAGATATCGTGGTATAATGCGAAATAGGACATACAGTAGGGAGGCACTATGCGCTTGCAAGGCAAAACCATCGGCTATTTCGTGGCACAAGAGGTCGAAGATCTTGAGTTCTGGGTCCCTGTACTGCGCCTGCGTGAAGAGGGCGCACGGGTTATTGTGATCGGGCTGGACACTAAAACTGTTCATGGCAAGCATGGCCTGGAGATGACTCCAGATGTGGGTATTTCTGAGGCTCCGTCCGCCGCATCCCTCGATGGGCTCGTGATTCCCGGTGGCTGGGCACCCGACAAGCTGCGTAGAAATCAGGCTATTTTGCAGCTTGTTCGTGATATCCATGCCTCCAACAAAATTATTGGCACGATCTGCCACGGCGGCTGGGTGCCGATCTCCGCTGGTATTCTCCGCGGACATAAAGCGACTGGCTCAAAAGGTATCAAGGATGACATCACAAACGCTGGAGGCATCTGGGTAGATGAACCTGCATTCCGCGAAGACAATCTTGTCTGGGGCCGCGTCGTCGAGGACATTCCCGACTTTTGCCGCGAACTAGTTGCAGCCTTTGCAGAATAGGTGCAATAAATAAGATAGAATTTCAGTATTGTCATCTCTATCATAATGTCATGCTCGTCTCGCAAAGCAGTGACGAGCGTTGTCAAGGCGCTAGGGCGCTTCATTTTTTTATAGACGCACGACCTCTTTTGGGCTTTGTCTTTCAGCATAGGTATTCCCAAGGAGGATGGGAGGGCATATGAGCAGATTTCTTGCGACGCTGGCACAGCACATACTGATCTTCGATGGCGCTATGGGCACGAATGTTCAGCGCTATCAACTGACCGCCGAGGACTACGGCGGTGAGGCGACCGAGGGCTGCAACGAGTATCTCGTTTTGACAAAACCTTCGGTAATTGAGGAGATCCACGCTGGCTTTATGGAGGCGGGCTGCGATGTTCTGGAGACGGACTCTTTTACCGCCAGCCGTCTGAAGCTGGATGAATACGGCCTTGGTCATCTTACGCATGAAATCAACTTCACCGCCGCCCAGCTTGCCCGCCGCGTCGCAGACCGCTACAGCACACCCGAACAGCCGCGCTTCGTAGCCGGTTCCATCGGCCCCACCGGCATGCTTCCCTCATCCGATGATCCTCTCTTAAGCAATATCACCTATCAACAGCTCGTCGATATTTTTTGTGAGCAAGCTACCAGTCTTCTACAAGGCGGCGTTGATCTTCTCCTGATCGAGACAAGTCAAGATATTCTGGAGGTGCGGGCCGCGATCACAGGCATTCGTCGCGCCATGCAGGATGTCGGCCGTACCGTTCCTATACAAGCACAGGTCTCTCTTGACACAAGCGGGCGTATGCTGCTTGGTACGGATATTGCGGCGGTTATGACGACCCTCACCGCTCTGCGCGTGGATATCGTTGGCCTGAATTGCTCGACCGGACCCGACTATATGCGCGAGCCGGTTCGCTTCCTGGCAGAAAATTGTCCTTTGCCCATCTCGACGATCCCTAACGCTGGCATTCCCCTTAACGTGAATGGGCAGGCGGTTTATCCTACGGAGCCTGAGCAGATGGCACAGGCGCTGCGCGAATTCGTGACGGAGTTTGGCGTCAACGTTATTGGTGGCTGCTGTGGTAATAGTCATGAACATATGCGTGCCATCGTGCAAGCCTGTCGCAACGCTCCCCGTCATCCACGCCCTATCGCCGACAACAATTTTGAGCAGAAGAACTTCCGACAGATCACGCCGCCTTCTGTCTCTAGCGGCATTCGTGCGACCGCTATGCACCAGGGCCCGGCTCCTCTTCTGGTCGGCGAACGCCTCAATGCCGTGGGCAGCCGCAAGGCCAAACAGGCTCTCCTGGCCGATGATTATGACACTCTGCTTGTCATGGGGCGTGAGCAAGTCGAGGGCGGTGCTCACGTTCTGGACGTGCAGGTGGCAACGACGGAACGTACCGACGAGGCCGAGCAGATGGCGACTCTGGTGAAGAAGCTTTCGATGGGCATCGAGGCTCCTCTGGTCCTAGATTCGACTGAGGCAGATGTGCTCAAGGCAGCGCTGGAGATTGCTCCCGGACGTGTAATCATCAACTCGATCAATATGGAGTCAGGCCGTCAGCGTATCGAGAATGTTGTACCTCTGGCTTTAGAACACGGGGCGGCGCTTATCGCGCTAACCATTGATGAGGTGGGGATGGGCAAAGATACTGCGCGCAAAGTAGAGATCGCGCAGAAGATTTATGATATCTGCGTCAACGAGTATGGCCTGCCTCCCAACGCACTTATCTTTGATCCTCTGACCTTTACGATTACTACAGGACAGGAAGAGTTACAGACATCAGCCATTGAGACGCTCAACGCAATTACGCGTATTAAATCAGAGCTGCCGGGTGTGATGACGATTCTGGGCGTAAGTAACGTCTCGTTTGGCTTGAAGCAACATGCGCGTGCTGTGCTCAATAGCGTTTTCCTCTATCATGCTGTGAAGGCTGGTCTGGATATGGCGATTGTGAATCCAGCACACATTACTCCTTATGCTGAGATCGATGCTGAACAACGCCAGTTGGCTGACGATCTGCTCTTTAATCGTCCCGAAGCTTTGACCCGCTATATCAACTACTTTGAGGAGCATGGTCCACAGAAAGACGATAGCACACCGAAGGCCGATCCAACCGAGGGCATGGAGCCCGCCGAGCGTATCCACTGGCAGGTCCTTCATCGTCGCAAGGAAGGCATCGAGCTACTTATTGACGAGGTGGTTTCTACGCGTGCTACTAGCCAGGGTGTGACACGTGGTGAGGCGGCGGTGGATGTGCTCAATACAGTTCTGTTGCCCGCAATGAAAGATGTGGGCGATCGCTTCGGCGCGGGCGAGCTGATTCTGCCTTTTGTGCTGCAGTCGGCGGAGGTGATGAAGCGGGCGGTAGCCCATCTTGAGCAGTATCTGGAGAAGCAGGAAGGGTATACGAAGGGTAAGGTGGTGCTGGCGACGGTCTTTGGCGATGTACACGATATCGGTAAGAATCTAGTGAATACGATTCTGAGTAATAATGGCTATACGGTCTATGATCTAGGGAAACAGGTGCCCCTGAATACGATTCTTGAGAAGGCGATTGAGGTGAAGGCGGATGCGATCGGATTATCAGCCCTGCTAGTGAGTACGTCCAAGCAGATGCCTCTGTGTGTGAAAGAGTTGCACAAACGTAGCCTCGACTTCCCAGTGATTATCGGTGGTGCCGCGATTAATCGTTCGTTTGGCCGCCGCATTCTCTTTGTGGACGATCTAGCGCCCGACACAACTCCCCTGCCTTACGATTCAGGTGTTTTCTATGCCCGCGATGCCTTTGAAGGTCTGGACATCATCGACAAGCTGACAAATACGGCTGAGACACGTACGAAGCTGGTACAGACGATCAAGCAAGAGGCATTGAAAGAACGTTCGAAGAAGGCGGAGCGGCCGGTCGAGGCTCCTTCGGCTGATACAAGTAAGAAGATTGTCGGTCCGTCCCCTAGCGTTCAACCCGCTCTATCCATTCCGACGCCGCCCTTCTGGGGTCCACGCGTGTTAGAACGCATTGGACTGGAGGATGTTGCGGCCTGTCTGGACCTCAATGCGCTCTATCGCGGACGGTGGGGCGGCAAGGCACATGGGGCTGCCTTCGATCAACTTGTGGAGGAGGAGTTTCGCCCGCGCCTGGAACGTATGCTGCGCGAGGCTCGCCAGCAGCGCTATCTACAACCCAAACTTATCTATGGTTACTTTCCCTGCCAGTCGAGTGGCAATGAGCTGATCATCTACGATCCACAAAAGTTCCTCTCGCATCAGTCGGCATCGCATCTGCCAGAATTAGTACGCTTTACCTTTCCACGCCAGGAAGAGCGCGATCGGCTCTGCCTCGCTGACTACTTCGCGTCAGAGCAAAGCGGCAAGATCGATGTGGTGGCCTTCCAGATTGTGACGATGGGAACGGCTGCCAGCGATGCAATCGAGCGGCTACAATCGGCGGGCAACTACTCTGAGGCTTACTTTATGCACGGTCTCTCGGTGCAGATGGCGGAAGGGCTGGCGGACTACGCGAACCAGATGATTCAACGTGAACTGGGCGTTACAGATCCTCGCGGCAAACGCTATAGCTGGGGCTACTCGGCCATCCCCGATCTCGAAGATCACGCAAAGCTGTTTCAACTCCTCCCCGCCAAAGATACTATCGGAGTGGATCTTACAGAGGCATATCAATTCGTGCCAGAGCAGTCTACAGCGGCGATTGTGGTTCATCATCAGCAAGCGATCTACTTCTCGGTTCGCTCATCGTCAGCAGCAGAAGTCGCTGGAGTGTAGTACAACACTTAAAGGCTATAAGAAATTGAGTGCAAGAGAGATGAAAAAATCATCTCTCTTGCACTCAAAGCAAAACCGTTCAGTCGTCGTTATCGTTGGGACCCACCAGGATGGGCGGCTCAGGCTCTTCAGTTGATTGGTCACCATCTGCGTATTCAGATATTGCTCCCAGTCTCATCACTTCCCTCCTCCCTTTCTCTATGAGATACTCAAACCTATACAGAGTTCGCACTCCCTGTATAGAAAAAAGTTATAACACAACTGTTATCCTGACTCAATACAATTTCATCTACTTTCTTTCCTGTTTTTTCATGTGGCGTGAGGTATTAAAGAATCTCTATGCCGTCCTGGACAGATGTGTTATACTGATAAAAAAGTGATTAGCTTTCACTATCCGGAGAGATTTGTGCTTAAAATACACAGCAAAATACAGACTTGTACCTGTCTTTACGTTCAACGAGGCGACTTGCAGTAAAGTAGCTCAGATCTCGTTGAACGTAAAGACGTGCCTTCATGCCGCTACTCCGTTTCCATCCCCCGCACGTCTGCTTTCTGGGCTACTGCCTCTACACAGACTATTAGCTCGCACAAATATAATATATTCAATGACAATCTCTCACGAGAGAAAACGAGGAGATTCGCTCATGTCAACTATCTCAACACGCCCGATCTACCTGTATAATACATTGACAAGGTCAAAAGAGTTGTTCGAGCCGCTCAATCCGTCCAGAGTCGGCATCTATAACTGCGGTCCAACCGTCTATAAAGATATTCATATCGGCAACCTGCGGTCCTTCACGACGACGGATTGGCTGCGCCGCGTCCTCGAATACAATGGCTACGATGTCTACCTTGTCCGTAATATCACGGATGTGGGACATTTGCACGAGGAGGAGGATGCGCGCGGCGGCGAGGATAAGCTAGAACACGAGGCGCGGGCGACGGGCCGCTCCGCCTATGAGATCGCCGCCCACTACACCGAGCAGTACTTTAGAGACTCGGCCGAAATGAACATTCTGCCCCCGCATGTAACGCCAAAGGCAACCGAACATATCGCGGAGATGATCGCGATCACCGAGCAGCTTATAGAGCACGACCTGGCCTATGTGAGCGACGGCAGTGTCTACTACGATGTAAGTAACTTCCCCAGTTATGGCGCCCTCTCTGGCAATACGGTGGAAAATCTCCGCGCTGGCGGACATGGTCGGGCGCAGATGGAGATAGCGGAGGACAAAGATGCGCCCGAAGATTTCGCGCTCTGGAAATATGGTGATGCAACTCGGCAGATGAACTGGTCAAGTCCCTGGGGCGTGGGCTTTCCAGGCTGGCACATCGAGTGCTCGGCGATGGCTACAAAATACCTGGGCGAGCAGTTTGATATCCATACGGGCGGCATCGATCTGGTCTTTCCGCATCATGAGGACGAGATCGCACAGAGCGAGGGCGCAACGGGAAAACGCCCGGTCCAGTTCTGGGTGCATAACGAGTTTCTGGACTTTGGCAACAGCAAGATGTCGCGCTCGGTCGGCAATGTACTGCTTCTAAGTTCATTGAAAGAGCGCGGCATCGAGCCTATGGCCTATCGCTACCTGCTCTTGACCGCCCACTACCGCTCGAAGCTGAATTTTACTGATGACTCGATTAACGCGGCCCAGAACGCTCTCAATAATCTGCGTTCTGATATCGCCGATTTGCCAGTGACAGAGTTTTCCGGAACCTGGTCGCCCGAAGCCCAGCTTATCCGCGAGAGCTTTCATGAAGCAATTAATAACGATCTGGAGCTGCCGACCGCCATTAGTATCGTCCGCGAGGCGGCACGAACTAACAAGATTGATCCGGCTGAGCGCCGCCATCTTATCCTGGACTTCGATCGTGTACTGGCCCTGCGCCTCGATGCTGTGACGCCCAAAGCCTCTGTAGTAATCAGCGATGAGGCGCTTGAACTGGTGCGTCAGCGCGATGCAGCACGTACAAGTCGCAACTGGAAGGAATCGGATCGCTTACGCGATGAGTTGAAGGCGCTGGGCTTCGAGGTACGTGATACGGCAAAGGGGACACAGTTGGTGTAGAATAGAGGTGTGGATAGTCTGTACACTCACGTTCCTATCCACACTTCCATCACTATACACAAAATACTACTTTCACACCCTGTTGTAATTAGAAAGGCAGACACGCATGGCATCCTGGTGGCAAAAAACCAGACAAACAGCTTCCAATCTTTCGGGTCTGGCTGCTGGAACCTACTCTCTATGGACCCGCCGCTCACTGACATCCAGGAGTGGAGATCTTCATCTTCAAGGTCTCCACGAGAGCGTTGAGGTGATCACCGATCGCTATGGCGTGCCTCATATCTACGCGAGGAACGAGGACGATCTCTACTTCGCCCAGGGCTATATTCATGCTCAAGAGCGTCTCTGGCAGATGGAGTTTAATCGCCGCATCGCCTCCGGTCACCTCTCAGAGATCTTCGGTTCACTCACCCTTGAGCTTGATCGCTTTTGCCGACGCATCGGCATGCATCGCGCAGCCGTAATCGATGTAGAGCAACTCGCAGAGCATGACCGGCGCATACTGGAAGCATACTCGTCGGGAGTCAACAGCTTCATTCAACTCAACAACAAGAAACTTCCTATCGAGTTTACACTGCTTCATATTCAACCTGCGCCCTGGAAGCCTGCTGATACACTGCAATGGGGAAAACTACAGGCCTGGAGCCTGAGTGGCAACTGGGAGACAGAGCTCATCCGCGCAGGGCTGGTTGCCAAATTAGGGGCGGAACGCGCCGCACGTCTTGAGGCTGGCTATGATCCTGCTCATCCTCTGATTATTCCACCTGGAGTTGCATATCAGGGCATCAATTCAGGTCTGTTGGAGCAATATGAACAGATTAAGACTCTGAGCGGACTCAGTGCTCTGGGTGGCAGTAATAACTGGGTGGTCGATGGCACAATGACTGCTAGTGGTGCACCAATCCTCTGTAATGATCCTCATCTGGGACAGGCTGTGCCATCGGTCTGGTTCGAATGTCATCTTAACGCAGGTGATATCGATGTAGTTGGAGCCAGCTTTCCAGGTAGCCCCGGCATTATTATTGGACATAATCAACATATAGCCTGGGGCGTGACCAATGCCGTTTCTGATGTGCAGGATCTCTACGTCGAGAAGTTCAATCCCGAAAACCCTCATCAATATGAGTTTATGGGCACCTGGGAGGATGCACAGATTATTCGTGAAGAGATTGTTGTGAAAGATCAGGCAATGCCTGTTATCGAAGAGGTACGGGTTACACGCCACGGCCCTATTATTACATCCCTGCCACAGATTTCACAGGGGCAGGCTGAGACCACAGAACTTCCCTTAGCACTACGCTGGACCGCGCTGGACCAGGGAAAAATTGTTGGCTCAGTCCAGAATTTGAATCGCGCCACCAATTGGGACGAGTTTCTCGTAGCGTTGCATGATTGGGATGCTCCTCCACAGAACTTCGTCTATGGCGATACAGCAGGAAATATTGGATATGTTATGGCTGGGGCGATCCCGATGCGTGCAAAAGGTCAGGCGTTACTGCCAGTGCCGGGTTGGACTGGCGAATACGAGTGGACTGGTCTCATTCCATTTGAAGAGCTTCCTCAAACATTTAATCCCGAGCAGCACTTTCTAGTTACGGCCAATAATCGCGTCATAGATGATAGCTACCCCTACTACATCACACATGAATGGCTAAACGGCTACCGCGCGCAGCGTATCCGCGACCTGCTGACCAGCAAAGGGAAACTAACGCTGGATGATATGGCTCAGATTCAGAGCGATCAGTACGCTCTTCCGGCGACTGCCATAGTCCCCTTCATCTTGCAAATCGATGCTGACACTCCTCTGAAGAGGGCGGCCCACGATATCTTGCGCACCTGGAACTACGTCCTCGAACCGGATAGCATCGGGGCGAGCATCTATATCACCTTCTTAAACAAGCTGGAGAGCATCGTGTTGGGGGCTGTCATCGGCGATGACGAAATGTTGCTCTTTAATTATCGCGGCGTGGGTATGAGTATGCTGTCCACGCTCAATGGATATGCCAGCCGCACGAAGCCGTTGATGATTCGTCTCTTGCAAGAGCAGGATGATCGATGGTTCGCCGACTCAGTGATTGCAAATGGCCCTCGGTCCTGGTCCGTTACTTTGACACGCGCCCTGAATGCCACCATTGATGAGTTAAGCGTAAAACTAGGGAGCAATGTTTTACACTGGCAGTACAGTGCGATCCACAAGCTTACCTATAATCATCCATTAGGAATGATAAAGCCGCTCGATGCGATCTTTAATCGCGGTCCTTTTCCCTTTGGCGGCGATAGCGACACTGTCAGTATGGGCAATACGTCTCCTCAAGATCCAACAACGGTTATCGTTGTTCCATCATACCGGCAAATCGTTGATCTCGGCGAACTGACAAACTCGCGCTCAATTCACGCACCAGGGCAATCGGGCCATCCCGCTGATAAGCATTACGATGACTTCATCCCGTTGTGGCAAGAGAATAAGCATCACCCTATGCTATTTACACGCGAGGCGATCGAGTCAGCAGCCGAAGCAACGCTCTCCATGCACCCTAAAACAGCGGGTATAGAAAAACGATAAGAAATTTTTACAGTTTCGTGAGCCTTTCTTGAGGATTGAGTAGTACACTATTCTCACGTGAGATCGCAGAGTAAGTCACAGGCTCTGCTTCGCTCGATTGAGGCTTGTACATGCGAACAAGCCTCGTCTTTTTTATGCCACTCTCCGCTATTCTATTTATAAATTAGCTATTAAATTTTAATCTCCTTATAACCTTCTAAGGTTTTAATAAAAAGAGTAGAAAAACAATAATCAGTTTCAAAACAACAGAGGTCGGTTGCAGCATGACAACGCAAAAAAGAGTTACATCTCCTTCTTCGTGGGTACTCCTTCCACTCCGCCTCTTTCTCGGCATCACTTTCATCTATGCTGGTGTTCAGAAGCTTACCGACCCTCAATTCTTTCAGCCTGGGGCAGCTGGCTATATTGGGAAGCAGCTCATTGCGTACGCGCACACCTCTCCTTTGCACGATTTCTTGCTGCAAAGTGTGGCACCGCATGCCCTGCTCTTTGGACTCCTGGTGGCTTATGGCGAGATCGCTATTGGCCTGGGAACGCTCATCGGCTTGCTTCTGCGGCCGGCAGCCTTTTTTGGCGTCTTCCTCAGCCTGATCTTCTTCCTCTCGATCTCCTGGAAGGTCTATCCCTACTTCTATGGCTCGGATATCGTCTTTGCTTTCTGCTGGCTTACTCTGTTTCTTAACGGTCCTCGTAACACAGGTCTATCTACTGTCGATGAGCTTCTTAGTGATTATCTGCTGCGGCATGACTTCTTTCAACAGAGTACTATACTTGCTCCTCTTGCCTCCTTGTTCTTTGGAACTCCATCTCAATCAGCTCTTGGTTCCGATGAGAGGATTTCGGCTCTACCGTCTCCCCAGATGCGGCGGGTGAATCAGCGAATCGTTGTTGGGCGCGCGGCTGAGTCGCGACGGAATTTTCTCCTGGGCATACTTTCCGGCGGAGTGGGAACGCTTGGATTGGTTGCCGCAGCGGTTGCCTGGCGCATCCTTAACGGACAAGCACAGACAGCGACATCCACGACGACAAACACTCCAGACACGCCCCCAACTCCTCTTCCATCTGATGCAACGTCTCCAAAGCCCACCTCCTTGTCAACGGCAACGCAGACAGCGACAGGTAACACAGCTACCATCGCACAGGTAAGCGCGGTTCAGAAAAATAGTGCCGTTACCTTTACTATTGCACAATCGGGTGATCCTGGCGTTCTCATCCATCTCAATAGTGGGCAGTTTGTTGCCTACGACGCAACGTGCACTCACGCCGGCTGTCAGGTAGATTATGATCCGGCTAGTCAGCATCTCGTCTGCCCCTGTCATGGTGCAGAGTTTGATCCGGCCCAGCAAGGCGCAGCCATTCATCCTCCGGCCGATACTCCACTTCCAGCCCTTGCGCTGCATATAGATGGCGCGACTGGCGCTATCACGCTCAAACAATAAGAGAAAGCTAACCCTTCTGGCCCAAACGGCTAGAGTTTCTTTGCTATAGTTTCCACCTCTTACCAAAATAGCTATAATAGAAGAAAGTTTCCATTTACTCATCTGAAGGCTATTTCAGGACTCTATTACTTGACAAGGCCATAACGTCCAGCTATACTCTATATAGCAAATAGTTATTGAGGTTGATGATGAATTTAGCGGAGAAGATAAAACATTTGCGTGAGGTCGAGGGGGAATTAAGAGGGCAGAATCGTCCAATGACTCAGATGGAAGTTGTAAAAGCTATGCAGGAGGAACTTGGCGAGAGTATCAGTCAAGCGTATCTGTCACAATTGGAGAGCGCTAAACGACTCCATCTGACAGCCTCTAGCCGCGATCTGCTGTCCCGTTTCTTTAAGGTGCATCCTGGCTACCTGGTAAGTGATCCGCCCAATTATAGTACTGATCTATTGACTGACATGGATTCCGATAGCGATCGACTTGAGACATGGCTGATAGCAAACGCTGCCGAGTGGCGCACAGAACCAGAGTTGCACGATCTTTTACAACACCTTGCCGAGTCGCCAGAACCTCGCCGCTATCTCGATATATTTAGAAAATTGATGAACCTATCTCTCGAAGAGCTTGAAGCCGTCGTCGAGGCACTTGAGGCTCCTGAAGATTTTCAAGATATCCCTGAGTAAAATTAAGGTTGTAGTTCGCGTCATTCCTAACGTATATCTAATAAGACGAGCTTATTTCGTGGTGTTGTTACTAGTAGTATTGAACCGAGAGAGCCTTTTGATCACTCTCGAACATATACGTTCCTGTACATAAAGGGGCAATAGCATGATCGCAACTGATCCGCTTTCTCTACTGTTCATCGGCTGTTTCTTGCTTGGTCTGCTCTACCTGCTTCTAACCGCCTTTCTTGGTATAGGGCATGGTCACGGCCACGCAATGACTCATCATGGTCATCATCTCCATACAGGAGCACACCAGCACACCCACACTGGGGGACAGGTAGACAAGCATCATCAAGGGACAGGGACCTCTCACTTCTCGCTCTTCGCCTATCTGAATCCTACATCTGTTGTCTTATTCTTGTTAGGATTTGGATTCTTTGGCTATCTTCTGCACGACGCGACTGATTTTACCCTACCAGTCATACTCCTCCTGGCAGTTATAAGCGGCCTTGTCATCGCAGGCCTCTTACTCGCCTTGTTAGCTCGTCTCTTCGGCGCTAGTGAGGCGGCAACGGTTCAGGATGTTTCAGATCGCACGGGGCTTCTGGGGAAGGTAAGTATCACTATTCAAGAAAATAACATCGGCGAAATCCTCTATGTATCACCAGGTGGAATGCGCAAGAGCATTCCGGCACGTAGTGTTGACGGCCGGCGGCTTGAGCGCGACCAGGAAGTTGTTGTTGTAAATTATCACCGTGGAGTAGCAGAGGTTGATACCTGGGAGCACTTTGTCAACCATGAAGATTCTGAGGCATCTCGATCAGATGCCGACGATCTTGCTACGTTACAAGCACTTTTTGAAGAAACAAATAAATCTGATTCTGAATATGTTACCCGGAATGAATCGCAAAAGGAGTAACACACTATGTCTTCTCTTCTTCTCACTATCGGCATTGGCGTCGTCGCCTTTCTTGTGGTTTTATTGATCTTCTTTCGCCTCTATGGTAGCCTCCTACGCAAAGTTGGCCCCAATCAGGCCTTGATTGTCTATGGACAAGGCGGCACAAAAATTATTACGGGCGGCGCACAGTTTGTCATCCCTCTCTTCCAGCGTGCGCAAGAGTTCTCACTCGAATTGATGTCTTTTGATGTTGCGCCGACCCAGGCTCTGTACACCACACAGGGTGTGGCGGTGAACGTCGAGGCAGTCACTCAGATCAAGGTTCGTTCCGATGATGAAAGCATCCGTACAGCAGCCGAGCAATTCTTGAGCAAGTCGCAGGACGACCGAGAAAATCTGATTCGGCTAGTTATGGAAGGTCACCTGCGCGGTATCGTGGGTCAGTTAACGGTGGAAGACCTGGTAAAAGATCCCGAAAGCGTCGGGGGCAAGATGCTGCGCACAGTCACGCCCGACATGCAGAAAATGGGTCTGGAAGTCATCTCCTTCACTATCAAAGATGTTCGCGATGAAAACGACTACATTGTGAATATGGGTCGCCCACAGATCGCTCAGATCCGCAAGCAGGCCGATATTGCCGCCGCTCTGGCTCAGCGCGATACACAGATTCAGCAAGCGAACGCCTCCCGTGAATCAGCCGTCGCCCGCTCTCTAGCAGATCAAGAGCGCGTGAAGGCCGAAGCCGAGTCGCTTGCCCTACAAGCAGAGTCACAGCGTAACCTCTCCTTGAAAAAGGCGTCCTTCGATGCCGAAGTCAAGAAACAGCAGGCTACAGCAGATAAAGCATATGATATCCAGTCGAACGTTACGCAGCAGCAGGTGATTGCTGAGTCTGTTCGCGTCACCGAAGTTGAAAAGAATGCCCAGATCAAAGTACAGCAGGCCGAGATTCAGCGCCGCGAACTAGAGCTACAAGCAACCATCCAGAAAGCCGCCGAGGCTGAGCGCCGCCGCGTTGAGACGGTTGCCGAAGCCGAGCGCCAACGCCTCATCCTTGAGGCGCAAGGTCAGGCTGATGCTGCAAAGGCTCGTGGCTCTGGTGAAGCCGATGCCAATCGTGCACGCGGTCTTGCCGATGCCGAAGTTATTCGCGCTCGCGGCCTTGCGGAGGCCGAGGTTATTCGCGCAAAGGGTGAAGCTGAGGCTGATGCCATGAAAGTGAAGGCCGCTGCCTTCCACGAATACAATCAGGCCGCCGTCCTGGATAAGCTGCTCACCGGCATGCCAGAGATCGTTCGTGCAATTGCCGAGCCACTCTCTAAAGTTGACAAGGTTACGATCATCTCTACTGGTGGCGATGGCAATCATAACGGCGTTGGCGCTAGCCGTCTGACGGGCGATGTTATGAATATGGTAGCCCAGGTACCCGCGCTCTTCGAGCTCCTCAGTGGCACTCGTATCGGTGATCTGATGAGCAATATTCCTGCTCTTGCGAATCAGGATGTTGAGAGCAAGGTGAATTCCGATACAGCAAAGGCAAATGGTACCAACGGTATGAATGGCACAACACCCAGATATGAGTCGGTACCATCCGATACAAAGTAATAGCATTAGAGGGTGGACTCTACCGCTCGGAGTTCACGCCTTCGCAATGCTGCGCTCAATCTATACCTATACCGTTACGAAACGCTATCGTACTCTTGTGGAGAAGCTATGAATCTGTTGGAACGCGTGCTCACCTTACTGCGGGCGAACCTCAACTCTGTTGTTGAGAAGGCTGATGATCCAGAAAAGACCTTACGACAACTGCAACTGGATATGCGTAACCAGCTCGTACAGGTCAAAACGGAAGTTGCAAAGGCGATCGCAGAAGGCCATACGTTGCAGAAACGCAGAGCAACCCGGCAAGCCGAAGCCGATAGTTGGCTGCGAAAAGCTGAGCAGGCGGTCCAACAAGGTAATGACACTGCTGCGCGGGCTGCACTTACTCACTATAACGATATCAACAAACTTGCTCAACGCTATCAGCAGCAAAAGAAAGAACAGGAACAGCTTGTTCTGACAATGCGCAACGCGCTGCGCCAGCTAGAAGCAAAACTGACTGAAGTAGATACAACTATTGAACTTCTAGCGACACGCAAACGCAACGCCCTCATTCAACAACGCGTATTAGATGCGCTCAATAAAACTGGAGGAATCAAGAGCCAAAAACAGGTAGAGATTGCACAGGACGCCGTTATGGATGCAGAGGCGCGTGCATCTGCACTGGTAGATCTTCAAAGCTTGAATCCAGAGGCTCAACTCGCTCAAATTAGCGCCGAACAGGAGATTGAGCAGCAGTTGCAGCAGATTAAAAGTAACCATACAGTCTATCAAGAGCCCTCATCTAACACTGCCAGGCACACCTCTCCTCTTGTCCATCCACAACATGACTCATCGCCGAAAAGGCAGAGTAGAAACTCATCACGTCAGATGCATACGCCAGCAGAGCCTTCTAGCGATGAAGACCTGGATCTGGAGTATCTGAAGAAACTTCTCGACGCTCCGCAAGGCTCTGATTATTAGCTACATGTGGCCAGGTCCTATACAATGCCACTACCATCATCCTCTATCGTGGAAACAGGAAAACGAACAGGATGATGATCCCAAGCGCGATAAATATTCCTAGAATGAAGGAAAAGCTCTTATTTGGTGCTTCTTCCTCGGTTTGTGGTTGCTTCTCACTCATACTATTTGCTCCCTCTTCGATTTCCAGATGCTATGAACGGAGCGCCTGGTTTATTGTCTCCTCAACGTCATTGATAACTGCCAGGCATTCGGCCGGATCTGCATTTCGCGTTGTCATTAGTACGATAAATGTTCTTTTATCCAATCCAATCATCCGCATTATGATATACCGTCCAGCACTCGTGATTACGGTATCCTCGTAGCCTCCCCACTCCTCTTGATTGAGTGCCACCAGAACTCCCTTTTGAATCGTACTAAAATATTTGCACATTTTGGAGATATCCATCTCATCCAGGGCCACCTGGGCAATTGGCAACCCGTCAATAGTGACAATGGCAGCTGCAACAAAGCCAGCAATAGTATACCCCAGGGTTTGTAAGGCAGAGACGAGTGCGGCGTAATTTCTCACCTCGGGTTGCTGTGCCTTGATTGCACCAGAGGAATTTAGGGGATTGGCATCCTGAGCGTCAAGTGCAGCTAACAATTCGTTGTTTGTTCCTCTACTACCATTTCTCGCCGTTCCACTACTTTCCTGCCAAGCAGATGGAGGTGTAGGCTGAGAAGGGCCCCATTCAGGCGCGGAAGGTGCCAGCGTCTCTGTTTCTCGGAACAATGGACCGTTTGGTGGCATCATAGGCTGTTTTGACTGTAGCTGATTCGTCGTCACCGCTTGATTACGTGGCGAGCTCCACTCGCCGGACGGAGTTTTGATCGCTGGCGTTACGGGGACAGCCGGTGTATCACTCGGGTTCGTTCGAGGAGCTGGTTTGATGACGGGTAAGTCCGAGGCGGTGGGTTGATCAGTAAGCCAGGATGGAAGATCTGCATGCTGCTTTGTCCCAGAATTCTGGCCTTGAAGCGGCGGAATTATCTCTGCAGCCTTTATCAGTCCTTCTAACACACTGCTGTCTCGTGAGTAATCAGAGCCACTTACACGAGTACCAGCGGTTGACATACTCCCGGTCTGCTCCCACCATTCCTTTTGTGCATTGCCACTTATTGCCTCGTGTACCGGTTCTTTCAGCTCCCCCCCCATAGCAAACGTTTGAGACGGCGTCTGAGAAGATGGAAAGACTCCAAACGGTGTATCATCTATTTCTGCGGAAGAGAGTGCAGAAAATTGAACGGGCTCTATCTCGCCGCTATACTGCTGACTACTTGCGTATTTTGTACGATATTGCAGGGCTTGAAAGATTAAACGCGAAAGAGGCTGGGTGACATTAGAGATCACCTGTCCATCCCACGGCTGATGGATGACTGTACCATTTTTGTGCGCCGCCAGGGCAAAAAAAGCCTCTTCTCCACGCAGCACTCCATATTCGGCCCAGGTTAATTCACCATTTTGAAAACGCAGTAGACCTCGCTCTTCCAGGCCAGTATTCACAAGAAGCGCGATGCTTTTTCGGCTCATTGTAATGATCTGAATGACATCGAGGAGATCAAAAGAGTCTAGACTGGCGGAAAAGCCTGTCCGCTGTAGAAGGCGACGCAACTCTTCTTTCAGGACACGAAAATCCAGTGGCTCCTCCAGGTAGCTCACGGCTCCACCCTCTAGAGCACGGATCTGAGCGGCAGCGGCGTTCACTCCACCCACTATGATCATATGAGTATTCGGGCGGGATGCACGAAGCCATTGCAGCAACTCAAAACCGTCAGCGCCGGGTGTCTTTAGATCATAGATCACCACATGGTACTCCTGCGACCAGAGAGCGCGTATTGCCTCCCCACCGCTGACCACCCCCTGGACCGCGTAGCCATCCTTGCGCAGCGAGTTCACTAAACTCTTATTGAGCGATTCATCGCCCTCAACGACAAAAATTTGCCAACCATCAGACATCGTTACTACCACCTGAAACAGATTTGGCTGTTCCACCTCATCAACGCAGACCTTCACGGCCACATTCCCACAATCTTCTTTACTAATGTAGCGCTGAATTCTGTTCGTTGCCTGGTCTTGTATTACTTGAAGAGTGTATCACGATGCCGTATCTATGGCAAGATAGTATGCTTTGGGTACCACACAGAACGGCATAGAGATTTGTAGCCAATCGGCAGACGTGCTATACTCCACACTATACAAAACTTTCTTCTTCTATAGAGAACCCGATAGCAGATCTTTCTTTCCTACATACAAGGAAAATTTTTGCACTTTGCTATAAGGAGAACACTTATGATGATGCCACATAATATAGAACAGGATAGCTGGAAGCAACAGGCGGCGACGGCGGCGGCGAAACTGGTTGAGGATGGTATGGTGATTGGCCTGGGGACGGGTTCGACCGCTACTTATTTAGTCTATGCGCTCGCTCAACGCATTATATCAGGTTTACAGATTGTCGGGGCAGTCCCTAGCTCTAATGTGACGGGAGAACTGGCCGAAAACCTGAATATTCCGCTTACCAACCTCAATGCCCACCCTGAACTCGATATGTATATCGATGGTGCTGACGAAATCGATCCACAATTGCGCTTGTTGAAGGGAGCTGGCGGCGCGCTCTTACGTGAGAAGATTGTTGCCTCATCTGCCCACCGTTTCATAGTAATAGCCGACGTAAGTAAGCAGGTGGCACAACTTGGGCACCAGTTTCCAGTTCCGGTCGAGGTTATCCCTCTCGCAGTGACTCCTGTAAGTAAGCGCATCGCCGCCCTGGGTGCTACGATACAGGTCAGACAACTAGCGGGCAAGCCGTTTGTCACTGATAATCAGAATCTTATCGTCGATTGTACGTTTCCGACAGGGATTGCAAATCCAGAAGAGTTGGATGCGCGTTTGCACAACATCGTGGGTGTGGTTGAGACCGGGCTATTTCTGCATATGGCTCAACAGGCACTGATTGGCGGACCGAAGGGCGTTGAGACGATTCCTTAGATCGAATATGTTTGTCTTTTGAGAGATGCGTCCTTTTCATATAAGCTCATCTCATCTATTAAGAGAGGCTCAGAGAGATGCCTGGTAGAACTCGTAGATCGCGAATTGGCAGAATAGGCATACTGCTTGTCTTCTGTTCTTTTATCGCGCTTATTTCCTTCGTCACCTCTTCTTCATTGGTCTCAGCTCATTCTACACTGAGAGCGGTGGATGGGCCGACTATTCTTCGTGTCAGTATAGGCTTCGATGAGCAATACCAGGACGGCAACTGGGTTCCAGTACAGGTTGTTTTAAGCAATAACGGGGCCGACTTCTCAGGTAAAGTTTCAATTCATGTTCCCTCTTCCTCTTATAGTGGATCAGGGAGTTCCGCTTCTACATCTACATATCAGGAACCGGTGAGTCTTCCGCCTGGATCGCATAAACAGGTAACTCTCTACGTTCCATTGAACTTGGGGACGCAAGGGAATAGATCGCCTGTTACTGTCGAGCTACTCGACAACAATGATCATAAAGTGACGAGCAAAACGAGTTCGCCCAATAGCATCAGCTCTAACACCGTTGTCATAGGCATACTTTCCACACAGCCGAATAACTTCGGCATGCTCAACTCTGCTCTATCGTCCGTTCTCAATACATCAATTGTTCAGACAAAAATCTTAACGGCTACAAACTTTCCGACGAAAGCCGAGATACTTCGAAATTTCGATGCGATCGTCCTCGATAATTTCACAACCCAAACTCTTGCACAGGATCAGATTACGGCGTTGCAAAGCTGGGTGAATCAAGGCGGAGTGCTTATCGCGGCGGGCGGACCAGAGTGGCAGCGCACACTGGGGAATCTTCCCAAAAGTCTCCTTCCATTTACCATTACAGGAACCGATACCTTATCTCCAGGTACTCATCTGCTCCCGACCAGTGGACCTTCGAAAGGCAATCAGCAGACGAATGATGTCCTACAGTCGCCCGTGACGATCAGCGTTGCCAGGCCCTATGCAGAGAGCATAACACTACTCAACTCGGGCACTATACCGTTGATTACTCAAACCATCGAGGGGCAAGGCTCTGTCTTCTATCTGGCCTACGATCCTGCACTTGAACCATTTGTGGGTTGGACAAATACCAGTAGACTCTGGTCAGGGCTCATTCTACGCGCTCTTGGTGATCAGATACTATCAAATAGCGCGGGCACAAACGCATCTGGACAGGCAGGTCAGTACGGAAGTACAATGGATACTCTGCTCAAATCCTTCTTTCCCAATGCCTATCCGCCCAACTGGTTAATCCTTGTACTCCTCCTGAGCTACGTCCTGCTGCTCGGACCAATTCGCTTCATTCTCGTGCGCAGGCTGAAGAAACGCGATTGGAGCTGGCGCATTGTACTTACTACAATCGTTGTCTTTACTCTGCTGAGTTACGGCCTTGCTCTTCAGCAAAAGGGCACATCTATTGTGAGCAGTAGTATCTCTGTTATTCAGCTTAATCGTCCAGATGCAACCGGCTCTGCCGCACGTGTTACCACCTATGTTGGCGTCTTTGTTCCCAATCAGGGTGATTTTACGGTCCATATTCCAGGAGCTAATCTGGTGCAGCCCAGCGATCAGTCACAATATCAGTCTTATCCCTATCGCAATCAGGCTGGGGCGCAACAGACAATTGTGCAATCTGTTCCTACTGGCACCGATGTCGACCTGAAAGGCGTTGATATCTGGACGGCACGCACTCTGGTCTCTAAACATGACTTGCGCACAACAGGAGGGATCACTTCAAATCTTTCTTTGCAGCGAAATATCATTCGTGGTACCGTCACCAACACGTTGCCCTACGCCCTCAACGATATCTATGTCCTTGCGGGCAATGACTATATCGCTCTCGGAAATCTTCCGTCTAATAGTACTCAACAAGTGAACCTTAAACTCACCAGTACCGTCAATAGTAACCAGGCGAATGGTCAACAACAATCGATTGCAGATCAGATCGCGACGAAGCAAGGAATCACCGGTGGTCCATACTCGTCTTATACAAGCACAAATCAAATGCAGGATGAACCTCACCGCCATGCAGCAATGCTCGAGGCTCTTAGTGGTGGCTACTGCGACGGAAGTGGCCCCTGTTACCGATCAAGCACTGCACAGATAGCTCCTGCTAACGGAGCGCTGACCAGACGTCTTCTCTACTCAAGTACGAGTACTCGTGACTCACTACTGCTCACTGGCTCGCCCGCTACACTTATTGGCTGGACACAAGCTCTGGCCGATCCTGCCAGTAACGTTACGATCAACGGTCAAACGCTCAATGGGACGCGAGAAACGCTGATTCAAGCACCTTTGGACATAAACTACACCGGAAATATACGGATACCAACCAGTTTCGTCACGAGCCAGATCTCTGATATGCAGCAAGGGCAGAATGCAAGTATTCAAGAAGCTGCTCCCGGCACCTATACGATGGGGGTAGGGAGCATGACCTTTGAATATACATTGCCTGGCATTCCACGCTTAGAGAAAAGTGCGCTCACCTTCCGAGCTAGTTCTAACCCAGCACGTGTCTCTACTCAGAGTGCAAGTACAACGACGGATATCAATCATATACAGACGTATCTGTACAATTGGCAGACGAAACAGTGGGATAACATCTCATTCAACCAGTTTGTCCTTTCTGTCAATAACGCAAATAATTATATTGGTCCCGGACATCGCGTGTTACTCAACGTGACTAATTCAGATGCGAACTTAGGCACAACGATCTTCGATACGCCTACGTTAGAAATGCAAGCGACTGTTTCAAGCTAGAAAGTTCTTGGCTTTCGTCAAATGAGTTGTACTCGACGCATGTGTACTCCTTTTGACGGAAAAGAGAGGTTTTATGTCAAGCGCAGCGACAACATCAATTGAAGAAGCAAAACCCTTAATTAAGATACAGAATGTGACGAAACGCTATCACAATGTGAACGCGTTGAGTAATTTCAGTCTGGAGATCCCACGCGGCACTATTTATGGGCTGATTGGGCCGAATGGAGCTGGAAAAACGACGTTGTTGCGTATTCTGGCAGCCCTGCTCGCTCCAACCTCGGGTCAGGTCTGGCTTGAACAACAAGAGGTGACGCGCTCGCCTTCAATTATTCAGCGCAAAGTTGGCTATATGCCTGACTTCTTTGGCGTCTATCCCGATCTCACCTCCGCTGAGTATCTGGAGTTCTACGCGGGTATTCACGGCATTCCACGACAGAAACGCGCCACCGTGGTTACAGACCTGCTAGAACTCGTTGAGCTTTCCTCAAAACGCGATGCGATGGTAGAGACACTTTCACGCGGTATGAAACAAAGGCTCTGTCTGGCTCGTGCCCTGGTACACGATCCAGAGGTGCTGCTTCTAGACGAGCCTGCTTCGGGACTGGACCCAAGAGCGCGTGTAGAATTGCGCGAACTGGTACGCACGCTACAGGGTATGGGAAAGACGGTCATTATTAGCTCTCATATCTTACTAGAACTGGCGGAGATGTGTACTGATATCGCCATTCTTCAAGGTGGGCAGCTCGTGGTTGCGGGCGATGTTGAGAAGGTAACGCATCAACTTGGCGGCGGGCGACAGCTTGAGGTCCATGTTTTAGCGCATGAATATGTCAATGAGACGATGGCTATTCTTAAAGATAGTGCAGATATAAGCAATGTGACGAGTAGCGATGATACTAGCATTCAGGCTGACTTTGCGGGCGATGATGTAGCGCTGCATCGTGTTTTAGCTACCCTCGTCACAAAGGGGCTTCCCATTACTTCGTTTGCTCCACGCTCAGGTGGCGGTCTCCTTGAAGAGGTCTTTATGCATATTACGGAAAGGAATAGTCAATCATGACCTTTCTCGCGCTACTTACGAAAGAGATGCGTATACGCATGCGTCGTGAGCGCACTATATGGGTTGTCGTTGCCTATATACTTCTTATGGGTTTGCTCGGCTGGCTGGTGATTAGCAGTAGCGGTCGTTCAGCCAGTAATGTAGTGAACAATTGGAGCTCGATTGGGTATCTCCTCTATACTCTCTTGCTGATGATTCAGATCTTTCTCATCCTTTTTATTACACCTGCCTTTACTGCTACAACTATCAATGGCGAGAAAGAACGCCAAACATTCGATCTGCTTCTTTGCTCACGACTCTCTCCTTTTTCTCTCATCACGGGGAAACTGCTGGCTGGGATGATGAACGCGCTTCTGCTCATAGCCGCCTCTCTGCCCGTCTTTAGCCTGGTCTTCTTCTTTGGTGGCGTCTCACCTGAGCAAGCACTACAAGCATTGGCTGTATCGATCGTGACGGCATTAGTAGCAGCCACGCTCGGCGTTTTTTGCTCGGCAGTCTTTCAGCGACCAGCAGCCTCGACGGCAGTCACTTATATGCTTGTTCTCCTCTGGCTCATTCTACCGCTTGTTATTGCAGCTATGGCACCAGTACCACCACCGGTCCAGACGAATCCAGCACAACCAGTGCAAGAGCCTGCTCCGCAACTCTTTTTGATGTGGAATCCCATCGTCGCGTTAATGACAACGTTTAGTTCACCCTACTACTTCGGCTTTCCAAGAGGCAATTATGTGGTAGGATCGTTGAACTTCGCCGCCTGGCAAGGATATATACTCTTAAACATAATCACGACCGCTCTCTTATTTCTCTGTAGCGTCTGGTTCGTCAAACTACGTCCTGTAAACTGGCAACGCATCTTCCCAAAGAAAGTCGCGGTAGCAAAGCAAGAATCTGAGGCAACAGCTCCAGCTTGATGGTAGAATAGTAAAGAGGGAGGCAAATAAGAGCGTGCAGCATTTGCCCACAGTATCAGACAAGAGAAAGGGTTTATTATGGCGACCTTGATGCCATCACGTACGACGGTTAGCGATCATGGACCTCTCACTCCTGAGAGTCTGCCGACCGCGCTTCGTCCCTGGCAGAGGCGTATCTTGCTCCAGCAGATACTCTATTGGTTTATAGGTGGACTCGTCACAGGTCTTATTCTCGCTTGTCTTGCACTTCTCGCGTCACGCCTCTTCCCCTGGGCTGGCGCTGCATATTGGGCGCTAGGAATTGGACTTCTCTGCCCAATCGTAACATTGCTCGCCGCAATCTGGTATCGACCATCCCTTGCCGGCACGGCATATAGCGTAGACAAAAGGCTAGGCTTGCATGATCGTATAGGTACAGCATGGGAGCTGCGTGCGCAAGAATCAACATTAGCAGGGCTGCAACGTCGCGATGCGCTCAAACAGTTGCGGACTTATACGCCCACGACAAGCATTCCATTGCGCATCCGCCGCTCCACCGCTATAACCCTCACTGTTACTCTCATCGCGCTCCTCCTCCTCTTTTTGCTGCCAAACCCAATGAATGCTGTATTGAAGCAGCAGGCTGATCTACAGAATCAACTCGCCAAACAGATCAGCGGCATCGAAAAAGTACGCCAGCAGACAGCACAACAAGCGACAATCCCAGCGGCAGAAAAAAAGCAGATTGACCAGATTCTACGCGATCTGGAAGCCAGGCTACGCAATGCGAAAAGCGACACAGAAGCACAACAAGCGCTCTCAGATGCTCAAGCAAAACTAGATCAATTGCAGGACCCGGCCGCCACCAGCCGCATTCAAGCCCAGGCAGCTGCTGGCGAGGCTCTCCAGAGCAGTTCAAACGCGAATGTGCGAGCTGCCGGTCAGGCATTAAGCAATAACGATAGTAAGGGCCTTGCCCAGGCTCTCCAAAATCTTGCGGCACAATCAGGCAAGTTATCAGATGCACAACGCAAACAATTAGCTCAAGAACTTGAGAAAGCGGCCAATCAGGCCAGCCAGAATGGGAGTTTGAGCTCCGCGCTTCACCAGACAGCCAAATCACTTGCCGATGGTAGTCCCAGCGAAACATCTGACGCAGCCAACGCGGTGAGCGCAGCCGCCAATCAAACCGCCGCCGATCAGAACACACAGAACGGCCTCAATCAGGCATCACAGGGCGTGCAGAATGCCGCCAATAATCTCGCATCAGCCACAGACCAGCAAAAAGGTCAAGGGCAAGGCCAGAGCCAGGGACAAGGGCAAGGCCAGAGCCAAAGCCAGAACAAAGGGCAAGGCCAGGGACAAGGGCAAGGCCAGGGACAAGGGCAAGGCCAGGGACAAGGGCAAGGCCAGGGACAAGGGCAAGGGCAAGGCAAAGGACATGGGGGAAATGGCGGGAGTGCAGGAGGGAATAGCAAACAAGGCAAAAACGAGCAAGTATATGTACAGGGTCAGGCAGGGCAGGGCACAACTATTCAAAGTAATGATAACACCAATGGCGTCGTTCAGCCGGGCAGTGCTGTTCCTTATTCCCAGGTTATCGAACAGTATAATCAAATGGCTCACGATGCAATTGATAACAGCAATGTGTCGCCAAATGAGAAGGATCTGGTTCACGACTATTTTAAATCACTAGAAGGGCAGTAATACCTTATGGCAAACATAAGCGAAAATACCTCTTTCGATGTTAATCCATATGATGATGAAAGTGTTTTACCTGAAAGAGCGACGCCTCTCATATCAACTCCAGTCGATCAGCCAGACAGATCCGTTCCAGCGAGTGAGCCGGGCGAGGATGATATTACTACTTTTGTAGATACGGCACAGAAGCTGGAGCAGGAGCTCTCTTCCATCGTTGTAGGACAGGAGCGCGTCGTGCGCGAATTGCTCCTTGCCTTGTTCGCTGGTGGACACGTCCTGCTTGAAGGCGTGCCAGGTCTGGGCAAGACGCTGCTGGTCCGCACACTCTCAGACGCCCTGTCGCTCAAATTCGCACGTATTCAATTTACGCCAGATCTGATGCCCGCCGACATCGTTGGTACAACCATCGTCACAGAACAGGGCGATGCGGCCTCATCTGGTGGGAAACGCGCTTTTAGCTTCCAGCCAGGACCGATATTTGCTAATATCGTGCTCGCTGACGAGATCAATCGCGCGACGCCTAAAACTCAGTCAGCTCTGCTCGAAGGGATGCAGGAGCATACCGTGAGCGTTGGGGATCGAACGCGTCCTTTGCCCAAACCATTCTTCGTCCTGGCAACTCAGAATCCTCTTGAAATGGAAGGGACGTATCCGTTGCCCGAAGCCCAGCTTGACCGCTTTATGTTCAAAATCATGGTCACCTTTCCAAAGGCCGAGGACTTGCTGCGGATCATTGACACGACCGTGGGAACGCAATCACTGCGAGCAAAGTCAGTGGCGACCGGAGACCAGCTCTCGCATTTAATTGAGGTTGCACGCGCGGTACCTGTGGCAACACACATCAAAGAATACGCAGTGCGCATGCTGCTGGCCACTCACCCCGATCAGGAAGACGCGCCAGAGAAGGTTCGCCAGTACGTACGCTACGGAGGAAGCCCACGCGGCCTACAGACGCTTATTACAACAGCCAAAGTACGCGCGCTCCTCGAAGGCCGCTATAATGTATCGATCGAGGACATAAACGCCGTCGCGTTTCCTGCGCTCCGGCACCGTATCGTCCTGAACTTCGATGGTCTGGCCGATAATATCACTCCAGAGAAGCTGATAGAAGCCGTTATTGAAAATTTAGAGACGACATAAACATAGCTACTCATACCGCGTAACGACGCCTGGAAATAGAGGACATCATGCAAGACTCTGGGAAAGGACGCTTTCCACTGAGTGCGAATGTATTGCAGAGGCTCGACAATATAGCGATTCTCACACGACGACCTATGGCAACGGGCCGTCCTGGTCGCCGCCGCTCGCCATTAGCCGGTTCCTCAATGGAATTTGCTGATTTTCGACGCTACTCACCCGGTGATGACTTTCGCCGTATCGATTGGCGAGCGTTTGCTCGTCTGGAGCGGCTCTTTCTGCGCGTCTTCGAGGCTGAAGAGAACATCACAGTCACTATCCTTCTAGATTGCTCTGACTCGATGTATCATGGCGACCCGGTGAAAGCTGAACTGGCGATTGCTGTGGCGGCTGCCCTGGGATACATTGCACTTAAATGTGAGGATAGCATTATTCTCGGCGCGCTGACCGACCGCATGGTAGCCTATCGTCGCGCAAATAGCGGTACCAATTCTATCTGGGCCATCGGTGATTTTCTAAACCGCCTGCCTCGCTCTGGCACAACCGATCTTAACAGGGCGCTCTATGATATTGGTAAGGTTGTGACTTCGCCAGGGTTAACCATCATCATATCGGACTTTCTGGCCCCTGGTGGCTATCAAACGGGCGTACGAGCGGTCAGACAGCTTCGTCAGGAGGTTGCACTGCTACAAATTCTCTCGCCCGACGAGATTGATCCGCAGATTCAAGGTGATTGGCGACTGCGCGACAGCGAAGGAGCGAGCAATGTCGATGTCAGCTCCTCCTCTTCCGTCTTACATGCCTATCGAGAACGCTTAAGTCAGTTTACGGAAGAGTTAGCTGCCTTTGCACATGCGCATTCGGGCACGTATACGTTGATCTCCAGCGACACAGACATCATAGATGTCATTCAGCGCATGCTGCGGCAGGTAACACTGGTAAGATGATAAAGAGGAAAGCATAGATGAGTATACTTGTGCCAGCGGCGCTTGCTTTTAGCGTCATCATACCAATCATACTGCTCCTCTACTTCATGCGACCGAAGCGGCAGGAGCGCGTTGTAGGCAGTACGCTGTTATGGCAACAGGCTATGCAAGATCTACAGGCAAGCCGTCCCTGGCAGCGACTCCGCATTACGCCTCTGCTTCTCTTACAGCTCCTGGCTGCTCTTGCTATTATTCTTGTGCTCATAAGACCCGCGATCTTTATGAACAGTCCGGTGAGTGGGAATACGATCATTGTATTGCAAGCATCAGCAAGCATGCAGGCCACTGACGTAAGCCCCAATAGATTTGAGAACGCTAAAAATACAATCTCGGATTACATCGCGGCCCTGGGTCCCAACGATCATCTCTCGCTTATCACTATGGCACGCACACCACAGGTGCTCATTGTCGGCTCACAGGACAAAGGACAGCTTCAGAACGCTCTACAGCGTGCCAGAGTCACCAATCAAGACGCCGACCTGGAACAGGCCCTCTCGCTAGCAAACTCGCTCGCGTTCAGTCAGGCGAATGCGCAGGTTATGATTATCGGCGACGGGCACGTTATGAATCCAAACCAGGCGATCGTCATGCAGTACTCTGTTCGCTACATGGCGGTGGGTACAGACGCGCCAAACGTTGCCCTGATGGCTCTGTCATCGCGCAGTATTCAGGGGCAGCTTATCGCCTTTGCTCAGATTACAAACTATAGCCATCAGACGCGTGCGATTCCCGTTGAGTTGTACGCCGACAATCGGCTCTTTGGCGTCAAGACGGTAACATTGGCGGCGGGGACGAGTGGGGCGGTGCAGTGGGGACCTCTGGCTTCAGCAACGAGCGTATTGCACGCGCGAATTGTTGCGCAGGATGCTATGACGATCGATCACGAGGCATGGGCTCTTGTAGGAAGCTCTATTCACGGGCGTGTATTGCTGGTGACCAAAGGGAATATGTATCTGGAGACGGCTTTGCGTCTTCAATCCAATGTCGAACTCTTTGAGACGACACCTGACAAGTATTCCAATATCGGCAACAACTACGATCTCACTGTGTTTGATGGCTACGCACCGCCCACACTGCCGTCCAGCAACTTGCTCTTTCTCAATCCGCCAAACAAGGCCTACAACTTTGGCACATCGGGTGCGCTTACTTCAGTTAGCCACATCAGTGCAGGCAACGATACGCTTAGCCTGCTCAAAGATGTGGATCTGAGTAGCATTCACACGCTTCGGGCCAGTCATCAACTTAAGCCATCCATCTGGGCGCAAGCTATCATTACCTCGCCAGAGGCACCGCTGCTGCTAGCGGGCGAGAACAACAACCAGCGCATTGCTGTCTTTGGATTTGATCTGCATGAGACGAATCTGCCGCTGGAATCTTCATTCCCGATTCTTATGCTCAATATGATGAACTGGTTTCTGCCCTCCCCTGTGGCAGGCAATGGACAGGTGAGCGCAGGCGTTCCAGTGAAGGTTGATACATGGCCTGGGAGCGATCTGGTCACGATTACCGGCCCAGATCAACAGTCAACAACGGTAGGACCGCCGTTCCCGGTCACCCCATACGCGAAAACAAATAGCGTGGGCATGTATCAGGTCACGCAGCATGTGCGTGGACGCACACTCATCGGTGCATTCACCGTGAATCTCTTCGATCCCACACAATCGAATCTAGTGCCGGCCAGAGCACTGCCCATTGTGAATAGCACGACCATCACAGGCAATAACAATATTGTATCGCATCAGCTCCGCGAAATCTGGCCCTGGATCGCGGCCGTGCTCTTGCTCATCCTTTGTGCCGAGTGGTGGTTCTTCAGTCGCTCATATAGGACGCAAGGCAGCACGAGTCAGCAGAGTAGTCGGGGTCAGCCCCAACGCGGAAATCTTCGCAGACGTGCCACATCCAGAAATGCTCTTTTTACGCGACTACAGGATCAAGTGGAAGAACGCTTCATCATCGCGAAGAGACGCGCTGTAAAGATACAAAAACGGGTACGCGGAAGACTAAAACAGCCACCGAAGGGAGAGAGACGTGCTAACATTTGAGCAACCTCTGTTGCTTCTACTCTTGCTACCTATTGGGCTCCTGGTTTATTTCACCTGGAGGCGCTCCTCTCTGCCCTATCCAGTTCAGCAGCGCTGGCTTATTCTAGCGTGCCGACTCCTGCTCTTCACTTGTATCATCCTCGCGCTTGCTGGTACAGCATGGGCGCAGCCGGTCTCACAGCAGTCAACCGTCTTTGTGGGTGATATCTCGGCGAGTACAGGTGCGCAGCGCTCTTTTATTGAACAATGGATTACATCGGCGGTCAGACATAAACGCGCCGATGACCAGGTAGGCATCGTGGCGACTGGTCGCAACGCCCTTGTAGAGCAATCGGTCTCATCGCAGTTCGATTTCTCACGTTTCGAATCAACGCCCGATACAAACTATACTGATCTCGCGGCAGGACTCCGGCTCGCCGCCGCGATTCTGCCCGCGAACAGCCAGCAGCACATTGTGTTGCTGACGGATGGGCAACAGAATCTAGAGGACGCGTTGCCAGAGGCTCAGTTGCTGCAGCAGCAGGGCATCCGCCTGGACATCGTTCCGCTACCGAATACCACTACTGCCGATGCTCGTATCGATGATTTTACGGCCCCTGCTAGCCTGCGCAGCAATGAACACTTCGCACTCCATCTCAAGGTCTATAGCAGCGTTACGCAAGCCGCAACTCTGCGTCTCTATCTTGACGCCAAAGTAATCTCGCAGCAAAAGATTACGCTCTCTCCTGGTCAACAGGAGCTGACCTTCGACATGCTCGCCCCACCTGTCGGTTTTCATACCTATCGAGCCACGCTTGAAGCATCGCAGTCCGCCATTGCTCAAAACAAAGAGGCATCGGCATTTGTCAATGTGCAGGGTCCACCACGCATCCTGGTGATCGAAGGGCAGCCTGGAAGTGGACAAAATATTATTGCCTCTCTCAAGGCCACACATATCGATGTTACAGTCGGAGCACCCAGCGACGTACCAACGACGCTAGACGCTTTAGCACAGTACAGTTCTGTTGTTCTTGCCGATGTCCCCGCCGTCTCTCTGGGCAATACCCGCATGCAGATACTCCAATCGTTCGTGCGCGATTTAGGACACGGGCTGGTAGTGAGCGGCGGGCAGAACAGCTACGGAGTCGGGGGCTATACCGATACGCCCCTTGAGCAAACGCTCCCGTTGCGTATGGATATTCCACAGCACAAAGAGACGCCGACGATTGCGGTCGTCTTGATTGTCGAGAGCCTGGAAGAACAGGTGCAGATCAACATCTCAAAAGAGGCAGCTAAGGGCGTCATAGGACTACTCACTGCACGCGATCAGGTTGGCATCTCAGCAGGCTACGGGACCTTAAGCATCAAAATGCAGAAAGTAACCGACAAGAAGGGGATCGATAAGCAGATCGATGCGATGAATCCGGTAGATCCACCTAGCTACAATCCGGATTTTGCCAACGCAGAACAGGAACTGTTGCATACCGACGCGAAGATCAAACACATTATCTTATTAGGTGATGGTGACGCGTACGATTCCTATGGACCTCAAGTCACTAAGCTAGCAAACGAAAATATTACGGTCTCGACAGTCGAGACGAATGCGATGGGACCAGAGGATCTGGCGACGATGCAGCAGATAGCTCAGTGGGGCAAAGGCCGTTTCTATCGCGCCGACGATCCTTCAGCCATTCCACAGATCTTGCTTAAAGAGACGGAGCGAGCAGCCCGGCGCTCTCTTATCAACGAGACGTTTAACCCAGTCGTCGTAGGCAACCATCCCATACTCACTGGATTGAACGGTCTACCAACACTTAATGGATATGTTGCGACGACACCCAAACCAGCAGCACAGATGGTTCTCGTCAGCCATCTGGACGATCCTGTGCTTGCAGTATGGCAATATGGGCTGGGAAGGGTTGCCGCCTGGACAAGCGACTCGCTGGGGCTGTGGACGAAGAATTGGATAACCTGGAATAACGCTCCGCGCTGGTGGGCCAATCTGGTCACCTGGACGCTGCCCGCGTCCAATAATAGCAGCATAAATATCAATGGAAAGGTGAACAACGGCATGGGACAACTCACCGTTGATCTGCCATTCGCGGCAACAGGGGGAAGCGGGCAACAACAGGTACAGGTGCACATTATTGGACCCGATCTCTCGCAACAGACGGTCAATTTACAGCCCACAGCCCCCGAACGCTGGGAAGGCAATTTTCCAGCGTCACAGGTAGGTGCCTACCTGCTTCAAGTCACCTGGAAAGGTGCAGGGCAAAAAGAGGCCACGCTCAGTAGCACGACAGGATTGGTTGTGCCCTACTCACCGGAATACCGCTCGCAGGGGACCGATATACGTCTTCTCAAGTTGCTCGCGCAAGCTGGCGGAGGCGTCTTGCTAAGCGCGGATGATAGTGCAAACGTGTTCGCGCAAAGCTTGAAACCCGCAACCGCATCCATCCCTATCACCTTCTGGCTGCTCATTCTGGCCGCGCTCCTGCTGCCAATCGATATCGCAGCACGCCGTCTTGCCAACCTGGACTTCCTCGCGGAGGGCTATGCATGGCTACTGGCAAAACTACGACCGAATAAAGCAGCGGCTGTAGCAACGGGAGGAAGCAACGAGAGTCTCAGCGTCGCGCCGTTGAGCCAGATACGTGCAAGACGAGAGCAGACCCGCAGCCAGGGTAGTACAATCAATCTGCCTCCAGTTCCCAGCAAGCAAAATGGAAAGGCGAAGGTCACCAGGTCTACAACAGAACAGATCAAGGCGACTCCAAAAAAGGCGGCGGCTCCACCCAAAGAGAAGCCAGTCCAGCCGCGCGAAGCTCCGGGCTCGGTAACATCACGCCTGGTAGAGGCAAAACGCCAGCGAAAACAAGAGAAGGAATAAGAGAGATAGATGTACATATCGCAAGAAACCTGACTCTCGTTGCTAGTGCTCCATACTTATCTTACGGAAAGGAAGTTGTTCCATGTTACTAAAGGACCTACGCGGTGAACTGGCACGCTATGCCAAAAAGATGTATGACAGTGGTCTGGTGCGTGCAACACAGGGGAATCTGAGTGCACGCGACCCCGAAAGTGGGCTGATATGTATCACACCAAGTGGCGCTGACTATCAGACGCTTACAACTGAAGATATCGCGGTAGTGGATGAACAGGGCAAGGTGGTTGAGGCTCGCTGGCAACCGTCAGTGGAGGCACCACTACATTTACATATATTGCGACAGCGACCCGACGTTCAGTGTGTTATGCATACCCACTCGCTATACGCCTCGGCATTTGGAGTAGTCCACAAGCCGATTCCCATGATTCTGGGTGAGTCGGCATCCTGCCTGGGCGGCGAAGTTCCAGTCGCCCCCTACAGAACATCGGGTACGATTGAGTTCGCCGAGCAGGTAGCCGAGACTCTAGGCGATGGTTCTGCTGTCATCTGGGGCAATCATGGTGCGATGGTCGTGGGAGCCAGCCTGGCGCAGGCATTCTCTATTGCACACGCCCTGGAAGACACAGCACACATCTACTTTATAGCAAAGCAACTCGGCGACCCAATTCCACTACCCAAAGAAGAGATCACAAAACTGCACACAGAATGGCGAGAGAACTACAGACAGAAAGCTCTGTAAACTCGCCAAACTATAGGTTCGCAAAATATAACATCTTATTTCTGTTCTTGGAGGTTTCAAGTGCAACAGGCAACGCTGCTTATTCAGAACGAGGTTGGTCTACACGCTCGCCCGGCGGCCCAATTCGTCAAACTCGCCAAACAATTTAAAAGCTCGGTCACCATTACAAGCAAAGGCAAGACTGTTAATGCAAAAAGCCTCGTCCTCCTGCTCACTCTAAGTATTCCTAAAGATGGAGAGTTCGAACTCGCGGCAGAGGGCGAGGATGAGCAAGCAGCAATAACAGCCCTGAGCGAGCTGGTCAGGAATAAGTTCGCTGAGTGAGAAAGAAATATTGACTACTTGAACATATTCCATAAAATGTGTCGTTTGACTCATAAGTTGGTTTACGATGGCGGCTTTTGCTGCAAGAAGAGAGAAAATAGGATTTCTACATAGCCTTCCGTTCCATTAACCCGGATTCTCTGTCCGTCATTGATCAGCTTGGTGGCATTTTCTACGTTTACTACTGTAGGTAAACCATATTCACGTGCGATAACTGCTCCATGAGTCATCAGTCCACCAACTTCGGTGACCAGGCCTTTTATGGATACAAACAATGGTGTCCAGCTAGGGTCAGTAAATGAGGTGACTAATATATCTCCATCTTCTAGATCAGCATCTTCCATGTTTAAGATGACACGTGCTCGTCCCTCTATAACTCCGGAAGAAACAGGTAGACCTACAATAGCTTCGGCTGGGAGATTTTCTCGTTTGTACTCACCTGCAATGATTTCACCATCAGACGTGATAACACGTGGGGGAGTTAGTTTTTCATATAATTTGTACTCGTCTTTTCGTTTGCTGATGATCTGGTAATCCAGTTTATTTGTGCGTACGACTTCGCGAAGTTCTTCAAAAGTGAGATAGTATATATCTTCTTTTTCATAAATAACGTTGGCTTGTACGAGTTGTTCGGCTTCTTTCAGTAAAGCCTGCTTATAAACGAAGTAGCGATTAATCATACCGTATTTTGGATATTCACGATAACCAATGAAATTCCGGATCAGGCTGATCATTCGTTTTGTCTCTTTGGCTTTTCGTTTACCACCCGGTAATTGCTTCAATCGATTTACTAACTCTTGTTCTTTTTTCAAAGCTTCCTGTCGCCCTTGCTCAAATTTCCGATTGCTAGCATTAGGCTCAAGGTTTTTGATGTTACTGAGAATCATGGGGACAAGTGTCGTTGGTTTTTCACTCCAACGAGTTTTCGTAATATCGATTTCTCCGGTACATCGCATTCCGTATTTGTTGAGATAAGCATAGATAGCAACTTGGGTTTCCTGTCCACCATCAAACTTAACCAGTTGATCCAAAAAGTTATCATCTTTTACATGCTGTAAATAATCAATTACTTCTGGATAAGGACGAATCACATCTGCGACATCCAATAGCTCCAGACCCATTTCCGAAGTAATATTGTTTGGTACAGATAGGGAATGTGTGTCTGCTACGTTTTTTTCACCTAACCACTTCATCATTTTTTCATTGATCCATGATGAAGCATCCATAGCAGTCATAATCACACCCGAACTTTGTGGGTCAAATAAAATCTTCTTTAATTGCTGGATATCTTCTAGAATAAAATCAAATAAATCTGATCCTGATTCCGTTTGGATGTTTTGTTTTAACTCTTCTATCGATGTTTGACTACTCTTAATCAAATCAGAAACGATTGTCGGATCGTTTTCGATTTGTGCTTGAAAACCCGAAGACGATATACCTTTATTGCTTTTACTAGGACTTGGTACTTTTTCACCATCTGGTGACGATTTTATAAAATCGTCTCGCTCTACGATGGTCATGAGTGCGTCTTTTATGAGCGGATCAGATTGTCCCAAGACATCTATTATCTTTTTTCTACTCACAGGCGAAGCCAGACTATGCGTGATATCAACAAATAACCTTCCACCAGCTTTACGCATGGGTGCACGGGTCGTTAACAGGAAAAACGACAATCCCAATGGTTTCATGGGATCGGTCATCATTTGTTGATGACCGACAGATACATACACGTAATTTTCTTCATCATTCGCTTCAGGGATCGGGTATAAAGTAGTGATTGGCCGGCTCTGGACAATATAAAATGTATCGTCAACCAAACACCATTCGATATCTTGTGGGCAACCAAAATAAGCTTCGATCTGTCTTCCTATGCGTGCAAGTTGTAAAATTTGTTGTTCGGTAAGTGTTTGAGTCTTTTGCCGATCAGGAGCGATCTGCTGTGTCTCTGTTCCGCCTTCTTTTAGTCCATAGATAGCCAATTTTTTGGTTGCTATCATCTTATCGACGATTTCCTCTTCCTGTACTTTATAACAATCCGCAGATACCAGGCCAGAGACCAGTGCTTCTCCAAGTCCAAAACTGGCATCGATTGATAGCAGCTTTCGGTTAGAAGTAATCGGATCAGCTGTAAACATGATCCCTGCTGCCTCCGGGTAGACCATTTTCTGGATGACCACAGACAGATGGACCTTTTTGTGGTCGAACCCGTTCTGCATCCGGTAAATCACCGCACGGTCCGTAAAGAGCGACGCCCAGCACTTGCTGATATGCTTTAGGATTGCCTCCTTTCCGATAATGTTCAAATACGTATCCTGCTGGCCGGCAAAGGAAGCTGTCGGTAAATCCTCTACAGTTGCGCTGGATCGTACTGCATAGGCATTTTTTTCATCAAGCCTGGAGAGGAGGCGGGTGATCTCTTCATGAATGTCTTGAGGGATGGCTATCCCTTCGATGACGCTGCGAATCTCACCGCTAAGTTCACCGATTTTATCCCGGTCTTCCACCTTTAGAAGCGATAACTGATCAAGGAATTCGTTAATCGACGACGTTTCCCCAATGATTCTTTTAAAGGCTTCAGTAGAAATACAAAAGCCATCCGGTACGCGTATTCCTTCAATCTTGGAAAGTTCCCCCAGGTTCGCGCCTTTCCCCCCAACAACCATGAGTTTTGTTTTGTCAATATCCTGAAAACCAAGGACAAAGGAACTCATACGTTTCCCTCCTTTAATAGAACAGATTGCTCGCTTACCGCCATAACATCTCTTCACCTTTCATCTCTCGATAACTTCTTTCGCGCACGATGAGGGTCTGACACACGCCTGCTGAAGCACATGCTTTTTGAGCACAAACACGAGAGGTCTCTTTGCTCAAAGGAGAGCTTTCACCGCAGGTACGCCAGAGTGGCGTCACTTCCACCTCAGTATAGGGGAAAGGACGCCAAAAAAAATCGTCCAAAAAGGCAGTGTGCTAGTAGACAGGAGGTGATACAATAAAAGTGGGAGCTCTATATGCCGTCAAAATCTCTTCTATAGCGAGAGAGCTCTCGGCAACCAGCACGCGCTCTACAAGCTGTTGAGCATGTATCAGAGATGTGGTACGAATGACCTGTTTTACCGCATTGAGCGATTTGGCTTCCATGCTGAGTTCGTTGATGCCCAGGCCGAGCAGGAAGGTGGCGGCACGAGGATCACCGGCCATCTCGCCACACATCCCCACCCAACGCTGCTGCTTACGTGCCGTCGAAATAATATGAGCGAGTGAACGCATGACAGCCGGGTGGAAGGGGCGGTGCAATTCTGAAAGGCTGGCATTCATACGATCGCTGGCAAGCGTGTATTGAGCCAGGTCGTTCGTGCCGATGCTGAAAAAACTGGCTTCCTGAGCAAGCTGATCGATGAGCCAGACGGAGGCAGGTGTCTCCAACATAATGCCGATGGATAGCTTCGGCATTACTGAAGCGCCGAGCTTCCCTTCTTGTAACAACATCTCTTCCGTCTCGCGTAGAAAAGCTTTCGCCTGCCGGAGTTCGCGCAGATCACACACCATAGGAAACATAATCCATAAAGATGCCGGGCTGGTCTGAGCGGCTAATAGAAGGGCGCGCACCTGAGTGCGAAAGAGGGGCTGATATTCTTCTGACAAGCAGAGGCGAATACCACGCAGGCCCAGAAACGGATTGTTTTCCTTTGGCAGATCTAGATAGGGAATGCTCTTGTCGCCACCGATGTCCAGCGTTCGCACAATGACATTCTTGCCCGCAAAAGTCTTCAATACAGAACTATAGGCAGCAAGCTGCTCTTCCTCCGAAGGTGGGGACTCACGATCAAAAAAGAGAAACTCGGTCCGGAAAAGGCCGACGCCATTAGCTCCAGCATCAAACGCAGGCGGAGCATCGCCCGAACGTCCAATATTAGCGGACAACTCAATCGAGATGCCATCGGGAGTGATTGCAGGCAGCGAGCGCAGGGATTGTAACTCGTGCTGCTTCTGACGATGGGCTTCCAGTGCCGTTTCATAGCGCTGGATCGTCTCCACATCGGGATCGAGCACCACCTCGCCGGTAGCACCATTCAACACAAGCTGAGATGAAGCCTCGTCCAGCCTCCGAACAGCATCGAGCACACCTTGCACACCTACCACCGCCGGAATGCCCATCTGACGCGAGAGGATGGCGGTATGCGAGGTCGGTCCTCCCTGCTCAGTCACCAGACCAAGCACCAGGGCAACATCGAGGCCAGCAGTATCTGACGGAAGCAAATCGCGTGCCACAATAATAGCTGGCTCGGTCATATAGCGCAACTCAGCGGTTGGACGACCCTGCAAATGATTGATGATGCGGGCACGGATATCCTGGATATCGGCGGCGCGGCCCTGAAAATAGGTATCTTCAAGCTGAGATAAGAGTTGAGAAAACTCCTCAGCAGCCTCCCACATAGCCCACTCCGCATTCATTAGATCACTCTCGATATGCTCATTGGCGCTATCCAGCAATGCCTCATCCTCAAACATAAGCAAGTGAGCATCAAAGATCGCCGCCTCCTCTTTGCCCAGCTTCGCCTGCACCCGGTCACGAAGAACTGTCACCTCTACGATCGAAGCTTGGATAGCCTGTTGCAGACGCTCTTTCTCCGCAAAGACTGCATCAGGTGAAATCGTATCCTTCGATATCGACGGAGGCGTTGGATCGTAGAGCATACAGCTCCCAATCGCAATACCGCTCGTAGCCGGAATACCGCGCAAAGTTGCAGGCATAGAAAACCTCTTCGTTTCTCTTTAAGAAGATAAAACACGCTCTATACTATCGTTACTTGCAAGAATACAATAATGATAGCGGGGAGGCTGCACGTTTGTCAACGCTCACATAGTTCTCACTTCCATGCTCGTCTCCTTCCCTACTCAGGACGCAAGGCTTGACGGCGGTGCCAGTTTTCGGCGAAGAGGTTGAAGAAGACGTTTTGGCGTGGATGGGCCTGGACAGCGTCTTCATTGAGAGTGACGCCGAGGCCGGGACCCTGTGGAAGGGCAAAGTAGCCGTCGGTAACTTCGGGATTGCCCGGCGCGGTCGTCTTCACCCACTCGTCGGCGAAGTCGTTGAAGTGCTCTTGAATCTTGAAGTTGGGCGTGGAGGCGGCAAAGTGGAGCGCGGCGGCAGTGGAGACGGGGCCTCCTACGTTATGTGGAGCCACCAATATATAGTAGTTCTCGGCCCAGGCGGCGAGCTTCTTTGTCTCTAGCAAGCCTCCAAAGTGCGAGATGTCGGGCTGGATGTAGTCGGCGGCCTGAGACTCGATGAGTTCGCGGAACTCGAAGCGGGTGTGTATACGCTCACCAGTGGCTATAGGAATGTTAATCTTCTCGGCAGCCTTTTTGAGGGCAGCGAGATTTTCGGGTGGGACAGGCTCTTCTAGCCAGGAGGGGTTAAAGCGCTCCAGTTCACGCGCCATGCCGATGGCAGTAGCGGGGTTGAAGCGGCCATGCATCTCGATCAGGATCTCTACATCGGGACCGACGGCGGAACGGACAGCCTCGACCAGCTCGATTACGCGCCCTCTCTCCGTAAAATCCAACTCGTAGAAGCCGGAGCCAAAGGGGTCGAATTTCAGGGCTTTATATCCCTTTGCAGTCACCTTCAGCGCGGCTGCGTGAAACTCTTCGGGCGTGCGCTCGACGGTGTACCAGCCGTTGGCATAGGCTTTGATGCGATTGCGTACGGCACCACCGAGTAGTTTGTAGACCGGCTGGTTCAGCGACTTGCCAATGATATCCCAGCAAGCCATCTCGACGGTAGCAATCGCGGACATGGCGATCTCACCGGCGCGGGCGAAGTCGTTGCGAAACATCTTCTGCACCAGTTCCTCAATATTTGAGGGATCGTGGCCCAGGATATGGTTAGGGACCGCTTCCGCAAAATAGCCGAGCAGGGCATCAGTATGATTGAGCATGCGCACCTCGCCAATCCCTTCAAGCCCCTCGTCGGTGATGACCTTAACGAACGTAAGGTTGCGCCATTCGGTGCCGACAACATAGGTTTTCACATCGCTAATTTTCATTTTACATCCTCTCTTTCTTGAATCACGGGCAGTGCAAGTCCCTGCGCGCCAGGGGACGATGTAACGGCTTCTGGATAGTAGCGCTGAAGCAGATCAAGGCCAATTTTTGCGCGGCGCACCCGCTCACGCGTAAGCGAGATGGCAAGCGGCTGAACATGCGTGCCAGCGGGATAAATATTCGCAGCGTTACGCAAGCCAAATTTGATGTAGACGGGGGCGGCGATACGCACGATTTCAGGAATCTCGTATAAGCGCACAAAGCCACCGAGGTCGTCGGGTGCCTCAACATAAATATCTAATGGAATATCCACGGCCTGACGAATGGCCGCGATCTGCGCAAGAGTCAAATCGGTCGGAATATTAAAAGTATTCGCGCCCAATTTCTCCATCAGACGAATCGCGGCAGGATTGGCTGATGCCATCATGACGCTCATTTTAAACTGAAATTCGGCTGGAAGCTCGCCCTGCCTCCGCATCTCATCAGCCACCCAGAGCGCACCCTCGTCAGCCAACAAAACGCTGCGAATCCCCAGGTTGGCCGCCCGCTTTACATCCTCCAGGCACTGCACCAACTGTTCTTGTCCACGTAGACGCGGTCCCACTGTCTTACCACCGCTTGATACGGCCATCGCACCTGTATCCCATGCCGCATTCGGGCGGGCGAAAAGGCTTACCTCCATACCATTCGTTTTCGCGAGCAGAGCCATCTCAGTGATCTCATCGTCGGTCATCAGCAGAACACCGCTGCCCTGTGAGACGCGATGAATGGTAACGTCGTAGCGATTAGATTCCTCTATCAGGGCAGCCAGTGCGGCTGGACCCTCTGTCGAAGGAATTTCAACACGATACTGAGCGCCATCGGGAAAGCGTTTCGCGCTTGTGAGCAGATCGTTAGCATCGCCAGCCGGTAGGCCCATACTGGTAAGAAAATGTCGTGTCGCATCCATTGATCCTGCTCCTTTCTTTCAGCTTATACCTGAAAAACTATTCGTGCACCACTAAGACTTTCAACGCTCTACTGAGACGCAGAGTTATTGTATCGAGTGCAGTCTGATAGTCATCTAAAGGGAAATGATGAGAGATAAGCGGAGAGAGTTGTAGCAGACCGGCACGATAGAGATCAAGAGCATATGCCCAGGCAGCAGAGTTGGCACCAAAGACGCCGAAGACTGCAAGATTTCTAACAACAAAGATATCGCTCTCCACACTCAAAGGCGCAATAGAGCTGGTAATGCCCTCTAAGAGCACGGCCCCACCCCGCTTTGTCTGACGCAACGCCTCTTCAACAGCCTGAGCGTGCCCCGAACCTTCGAAGACAAGGTCGGCTCCCTTGCCATTAGTAAGTGTGTTTAGAAGCTCCTGTGGCTCCTCGCGACTCATATTAATTGTATACGTCGCACCAAAGCGACGCGCCAGCTCCAGACGTTCCTCACGAAAACCAAGCAGGACAATGGCAGCAGGAGTGAAGAGACGGGCGAACTGCACGGCAAGCAGGCAAGAAGGATCATCACCCACGATCACGACAACAGAGTTGGGACGGGGCTGAGCGCGCAGGAAGGCATGGGCTACGACGGCGGCAGGCTCTAGTAGAGCAGCCTCTTCAAAAGAAGCCTCAGAAGGAAGAATGTGTACCTGGCTAGCAGGCACAGCGACATATTCCGCGAGACCACCCGCACGCGTAAAGCCAATCTCGTCATAGCGCGTCTCACAAAGGTTGACCTGACCAGAGCGACAATTGCTACATAGACCACAAGAACGAAAGCTCTCGGCAACGACTCTCTGGCCGGGCAAGATGTTCTGTACGAGATCACCGGCCGCGACAACCTCACCCGACCACTCATGTCCAGGAATGATCGGATAATGAGACAGGCCCTGAGGACGCTTGCCCTGATATAGTTCTATGTCGTTGGAACAAAGTGCAACGACACGTGAACGGACCAGAACATCATCAGGAGCAAGCGCAGGGAGCGGAAGTTCAGTGACATGAGCCTCGCCGGGTTCTGTGATGAGTAAAGCACGCATATGTAACATCGCCTTTCCAGGTAGCTATAGATTATGTTACCATGCTCATTCCAGATCCGGCAAGGCAAAGCATTATGCACCCGCCGCGTTTATCTGTACCGTTTTAATGTCAGTAAAGAACTCGATGGCAGCAGGACCTTGTTCGCGAGAATGAGAGCTTGAGCCACTCATACCACCGAAGGGAGCGTGTGGATCGACTCCGGTAGTATCACCGTTGACACGCACCATACCGCTATCGATCGCTTGAATATACTCCAGGGCGGAATTGATATCCCGTGTGAAGAGCGAGACACTCAAGCCGTATTGCGAGTTGTTGGCGATTGCGATGGCCTCGTCAATACTACTTGCTAGTTCTACTACGAGCAGCGGTCCGAAAACTTCTTCTTGAGCAATAGCTGAATCTGGTGGAACATCCACGATGAGAGTAGGCTGGAAGAAGTAGCCGTTTTTGAGTTCGTCGGTTGTCGCATAACCGCCACCCAGCACCGTCTGACCAGATTTTGCACCTATTTCAGCGTAGGATGCTACTTTTTGCAGCGAATCCTTTGTGATCAAGGGACCGACGGCACTCTTGGGATCAACGGCCGGAGCGAGTGGCAGAGCCTGAATCTCGGTTTTTAGGCGTTGCACAAATTGATCGGCAATATCACGTGTAACGATGGCGCGGCTGGTGGCAGTACACTTCTGTCCGGCATAGCGCATAGCTCCGGCAGCGATGAGTTTAGCAGCCTGATCCATATCGGCATCCCCCAGCACCAGCGCAGGATTTTTGCCGCCCATCTCAAGCTGATATTTGATGTTGCGGCGCGCCGCGATCTCAGCGATGCCCGCACCCACACCATTAGAGCCGGTGAAGGTAATCGCGCGAATGCCCTCCTGCTCCACAAGCGGAGTGCCGACACGTGAGCCTTTCCCTAGAAGCAGATTGAGAACGCCGGCTGGCAGGCCCGCGCTGGCGAAGACTTCAGCGATACGAGCAGCGGTAAAAGAGGCGACCTCAGCCGGCTTCCACACCACAGTGTTGCCATAGGCCAGGGCAGGCGCTATCTTCCAGAGGGGAATAGCTACAGGAAAGTTCCAGGGAGAGATCACGGCGACGGGGCCGACCGGCTGACGCAGCGTAAATTGCAGACTGCCAGCCTTCTGAGCAGGAATGACCTGACCTTGAGGATGCACACACTCTGAGGCAAAATAGCGTAGGATCATCGCCCCGCGATCTACCTCTGGTATAGCCTCGCCGAGCGGCTTTCCAACTTCCTGAGCTAACAACGTGCCGATCTCCTGCCTGCGCTCAGACAGGACGTTAGCGGCGCGATAGAGTATCTCCGCCCGCTCAGGACCCGTCTTAGCCCGCCAGAGTTTAAAAGCATCTTGCGCCGCCGTCACAGCTCGATCGATGATCTGCGTCTGACCCTGCGGCACCTGGGCGAGTACTTGTGTAGCGTCAGATGGATTGAGATCATCGCTCCACTCTTCATCTTTAGGCTGTAGCCATTCGCCCGCAATATAGTGCGATAAAAGCTCGCTCTTCACGTTTTGATCCTCTCTGACTAGTGAAAATACTATCATCCACACATGATGTAAAAGAAATTCTGTATAACCAGGTTAATCATTATTTATTGTACATCATCTATGCGGAAGGGACTCTCTAGAAATGCATTTCTAGAGAGTCCCTTCCGCATAGATGATGTACATTTAGATGTGGAGGATAGTAGCGATGATAAAAGCAAGAGTCAGAAGCAAGCCAAAGACCAGATGTAGGAGTGAGGTACGTTTGATGCCGATGGCGTAGACTTTACGATCAGTAGCGGTCAGGACTGAACGGACATTCCTAAAGGCAAGAGGGAATGAGAGCCAGACGAGCAGACCGGTGAGCGGGAGCAGACCAATGAGCACAAACAGTGTTGCGGCTACATAGCTGCCGAAGAGCAGCGTGGCATGGAAGCGCTGGCCGAATTTTACGCCGAAGCGCACTGGAAGCGTCTTTTTGTTTACAGCCAGATCGTCTTGATAATCGCGCACATTGTTCATATTGAGAATAGAGGTTACCAGAAATCCCACAGGAACGCTTGCGGCGAAGGCATGCCAGGACCATTGATGAATCTGCACATAGTATGAGCCCCAGGTCATCAAAAAGCCCATCGCGATATAGACCAGGATATCACCCAGGCCACGACTCGCAAACTTAAACGGTTTGGCGCTATAGAAGTAAGCAATTAACAGACCAGCTACTCCAAAAAGGATGATGACGGGACCCACCAGAAAGATGAGCACAATGCCCAACAGCGCGGCGAGCACAAAGCTCACAATGCCTCCAGCACGCACCTGACCAGCACTCATCTCATTGCGAAAGATAACGGTCGTAGAGCCAAGAGAGCCCGCGTGATCCAGGCCATAGCGATAATCAAAGTATTCATTGAAGAAATTGGTGCCGATCTGTAAGAATAAGCAGGAGAAAAGCGTCGCAAGAAAAGTTAGCAGGTTGAACGTGCCTTCATAACCTGCCAGCGCGGTTCCGACTAAAACTGGACTAATTGCAGCAGTCAATGTAAAGGGACGACTTGTTTTCACCCAGATTCTCAATGGAGCGAGGCCGATGGGTTGAGCGGGTAAGCTATGCGCATCTTTCATAAAAAATTCTCTCTTATCATACACTTCATGGAGTGGAATAGTTGACTTCAGTCTTCAATAAAGATAGTAAGACGTACGACTAAAAAAGTCAAAATTGATGGAGCAATGTCGATAGTAGTTATTAGATTAGTACTTTTTATGACTACATAGTTACATGGTTACAAAGTGGAACGAAAAAGTATGATCGTACGTGTATAGGTTGTAAACAAGCGCACATGATGTTATGGAAAGGGTTGCCTGTAGGGCTTCGTATTTCCTATACAGCACTCTCTATAACGTCTTCCGAATGACATTTATTCTTGTAGAAAAACTTTTGAAAAATCTGAAAGGACCTTAACTCATGGCAAAAACAGCCGATAATATTGCAGACAATGCACAAGACGTTCAGGAGCAGTACTTCCGCATAACAGACCAGGTACCCGAGGAAGCATGGTATTGGGCCGCACTTGGTTCAATCATCGCCTCCGCCATATTGTTTGTTGTGAACAAACGTGACTGGAGCATTTTCGTGGGTCAGTGGCCTCCCACCTTCTTACTCTTTGGCCTGTTCCACAAGCTGCTTCGCGGCGCTCGCTAAGCCAATCATTTCTAAATAGAGGTCGGTGATAACTATATCGCCGACCTTTTTTGTGACTTTTTTATGAAGAATTTAGAACAGTTCACAACGTAGAGAAGTAAGATCTATCAAGGCGTGAGTATGAGGTAGATAGCAACGATGATTCCAACCAGACTAGATAGGACAGTCAGGAGGACAGAGAAGCTCAATTGAGGATGGAATTCTTCGCAATCGATTGCGTTACAAACCTGTATAAAGGTTGCAAGGGCGGCAATGGTGATAGCGACCCCCAAAATGACCAGAAGAACCTCGACGAACGATGAGAAGGGGAGCGAGAAAATGATAAAAGAAGGATTTTTCAGGGCGAGTTCGCGGATAGCCAGGCCAAAGCGAGCGACGACGAAACCAAAGCCCATAATGGCTACTCCAGTTCGTATCCAGGCCAGAAACGTACGTTCATTTGCGAGATGATCGCTTACCCTCTTGCTTGTCCGTTTCTGGTGCGAGGGGGAACTGTTGTCATGCTCAAGAACCTCTTCTTGTGAAGCCATGTTCGACATCCTTCTCTCTGTAGATTATAGTAGATATGGTAGGATCGAGATCAGCCGGGGCGGAAATATTTCTCGTTATAATGATGTCACAGATTTATTAAAGAGTATCTAACTTCTGATGCTTACCATCTCTAATGCGGCTTCACCGCTCCCTATTATATTTTATGCATTATGCGTTGCATAAAAGCATGTATAAATGAAAAATGCATAATGCATAAAATATAAAATATATCTCAAGTATCAACAGAAAGGTCAGACGAGAGCATGCTTCAGAGGACGACTACAGCCGAGAGAATACTTGCGAGAACAAAGGGATTAAACGGTTACCTCGAAGAGGGCGAGGAGCCAGTACTTGCCCTGCCTGCGATCTGGGACAATGGAGAGAGTTCGCGTAGTACCCCTTGCGATATTATCATAACAGATCGACGTGTGATCGGCTTTTACTATAGAAGCTTCCCAAGGGAGCGCGTTTTTATTGACTCGCTTAGATTGGCAGAGCTGAGCAATGTCACATGGCGTGAGAAGAGCTACGAGCCCGTTTTTCGCGAGATTTTGATAAGCGATGGCAGACGTAAGGTCTACGTACGCACAGCGCGCCAGAAGAGTGAAGAGTTGTATGCCGCACTGCGTACCGCAACGGGAAACGATGGTGCGGATCAGCAGGAAGTGAGTGGGGATAGAGGAGAAGGGGCAAGGGCTCAAGCAAGCTCGCAAACCGCAGGGAGCAGCGGCACAATTTATGGAAGACAGGATGTGAAGCGAGCATTTGATACTTCGACGCTGGCTATCCTGCTGCTATTTGTGGGAGGCATTATATGCGAGGTTATCGGAGCTATTCTCTGGATAGTTACAGGAAGCGCACAGACAGGAGTGCCACTGTTTGTCGCCGGCTTTCTCGCAGTTCTTGCAGCGATACTGGTCCGGCGACAACAACGTAGATGACGATCTAGAACTTTTAAAGCTGAGTCTGAACGAATTGTTGTATCTCGGCGAAATCCTGATCGCTGAGTTGTAGATCGCTTGCGCCAACGGTCTCTTCGACCTGGGAGGGATGACGTCCGCCAACGATCGCCGCAGTCACGGCGGGATGATGAAGCGTCCAGGCGATGGCAACCTCACCGGCGGAATGACCAGTACGCGAACCGATCTTTGCAAGCAGATTGGCCAGCGCGAGGTTGCGCGATAGGCGCGGCTCCTGGAACAAAGGACTTTTGCGCCGCCAGTCCGTCTCAGGCAAGCTCTGAACACGTTCCGCCGACCATTTGCCAGTCAATAGACCAGAGGCCATAGGCGAATAGACAATCACGCCGATGTTGTGCTCCTTACAAAAGTCCAACACTCCGTTCTCGAAATCTCGGTTTAGTAGTGAATAGGGAGGCTGTAAAGAGCTAATGGGAGCGATGCGTTGAGCACGCTGCATCTGGCTGACATTGAAATTAGAGACTCCGATGAAGCGTACTTTGCCCTGAGCTTTGAGTTCGGCCATCGTCGTCCAGCCCTCCTCGATATCGGCTTCAGGGAAAGGCCAGTGCACTTGATAGAGATCGATGACATCGACTTGCAGGAGGCGCAGGCTATCCTCAACCTCCTCGCGGATAGAAGCGGCCTTGAGAATACCCTCGATCTTGCCATCAGCGGTTGGTCGCCGCGAAGCCTTTGTGAAAATATATGGCGGCTTACTACGGCCCTTGATGGCACGACCAACAATCTCTTCCGCGTGGCCGAAGCCATAGACTGCAGCAGTATCGATCCAGCTGACACCAAGATCCAGGGCACGCTGAATGCTGGCGAGCGAATCGTTATCATCCTGTGGACCCCAGGCGGCTGGCCAGCCCTCACCCCCCAGAGCGAAAGTGCCAAAGCCCACCGTAGTAATATCCATATCAGTATTGCCAAGTCGTCGCGTTTGCATAGAATCCTCCTGCAAATGTACAAATAACCTGAGAAGTATCACTATTTTTTCTCAATTCTGCATTTATAGTATCGCACCTATTTCATAAACAGCAAAAACTGCCATCACTCTTAGATGTTATTCTATGCTTTCCCTTTCTGCACGTTTTGCGCGAAGCACAAAACGTGCAGAAAGGGAAAGCATAGAATAACATCTAAGAGGCGTTAGCTAGCAACGTTGACACGTTATTTTTTTGACGGGTACAATAGGATAGCTCAAGAGACGATGTCGTTTCCCTTATATCCTACGTCCACTCCAGCAAAAGACGAGGTGTGATACCAATGAAGATTTTTGTGTGTATAAAACAGGTACCCGATCCAAATACAGCCAATAACAAACTTGATCCAGATACAAAACGCCTTCAGCGTACGGGAACTTCGCTTGTGCTCGATCCTGGTGACGAGAGTACCATCTCGGCCGCGATCAAACTACGAGACACAGTAGGGAACAGTGAGTTGGTAGCAGTGAGCATGGGGCCTGCCAGCGCGCAAGAGGCCACGCGACGCGCCCTCGCGATGGGTGTAGACCGGGCGATTCTGGTGACAGATCCAGCACTTGCAGGCTCAGATGCAGTCGGCACAGCCCGCGTCCTGGCAGCGGTGATCAAAAAGGAAGGGGCCGACCTGGTATTTTGCTCGACCGAGAGTACTGATGGCTACACAGGCATGGTCCCTGGCGGCATCGCAGAATTTCTCGGCATTCCCCAATTGACCTTCGCACGCGAAATTAAGATCGAAGGCAACAAAGCCACCATCAAACGCGTCATTCCCAAAGGCTATCAGACCGTCGAAAGCACATTACCCGCCGTCGTTACCATCGCCAGCGGCTCATACGAAGCAATCTATCCTACCATGAAGGGCATCATGGGCGCAAAGAAAAAGCCATTTAGCCAGATGAGCCTGGCCGATCTGAGCATCGACGCCAGCTTAGTAGGAGAGGCAGGAGCGCGCGAACGGGTACTCAGCATAGGCTCAGCCGAGGCACGCGCAGCAGGACAGATTGTCAAAGATGATGGCAACGCAGCGCAACAGATCGCAGATTTCTTACAGCGCTACCAGTTGCTCTAGCCAGAGAGAGGTAATTTCAGATGGCAAATACTATTTGGGTTCTGGTCGAACTTGACAATGGGGCACCGATACGCTCATCGTTGGAAGTGCTGGGCAAGGCGGCGAAGTTAGGGCGGGCAGAGGCAGTTGTGCTGGGAGCAGCAGCGGCTGACGTAGCACCTACGCTGGGACAATACGGAGCGGAGAAAGTGTATGTTCACGCCGATGCCGCTTACGACCAATATCTCACGCTCCCGGCTGTTGAGACGCTGAGCGGCTTACTTCAGCAACATCAACCCGCACTCCTATTGCTCGCAACCACTTATGACCAGCGCGATATCGCCGCTCGCCTGAGCATCCGCAGCAACATTGGTCTCATCACCGACGCAACCGACCTATCCTTTGGAGATGACGGTCTCAAGGTTATCGTGCCCTGGGGTGGCGATAATGTGGTAACGGTGACCCATCCATATCAGGGAACAGGAATTGTCCTGACGCGCCCCAAAGCCTTTGGTGTAGAGCATTTTGAGGGTCGAACGGCGGAGGTAGAGAGCATCAACGCGACGATCAGCAGCGCGGCGCAGGTGATCAAAGTGCTGGAGACGGTCGAGGTCAAGAGCGAGGGACCAGATCTGGAAGATGCGGCGGTCGTCGTCAGCGGTGGTCGCGGACTGGGAAAGGCCGATAACTTCCATCTGATCGAAGAGCTTGCAGGAGTACTGGGTGGCGCTCCTGGTGCGACGCGCGCTATCGTAGACGCGGGCTGGCTACCCTATAGCTATCAGGTCGGTCAGACAGGCAAGACTGTCAAGCCTACGTTGTACATCGCAGCAGGTATCAGCGGCGCGATTCAGCATCTGGCGGGAATGAAAGGCTCCAAATATATCGTCGCGATTAACAAGGATGAGCACGCGCCCATCTTCTCGGTCGCGGATCTGGGCATTATTGGAGATGCAGTAAGCATCCTGCCACAGGTCACACAAGAAGTGAAGCGCCGTAAAGCATAAGCATGTGTTGAACTCCCATCATCTCTACGTTCTCGCGCCTTCGGCGCTCATAACATATCATTCATTACTTTTTCTTCATTTTTCAGGCTCCGCCTGAAAAATGAAGAAAAAGTAATGAATGATATAATGGAGGTACATATGACCCCCCCAGCAATCTCACCGACCGGGGGATGGTTCGGTAGCATACTTTTTGTTGTTATTTTTTTAGCTGCGCTTGTCCTGTTCGGCGTTCGGGCGGGCGAGCTGGTTACGCTTCTTGCAAAGGCACGGCCTGAGAAGCGCACGGATCATATCGAAGACCGGATTGGTGAGTTTTTCCAGATCGTGCTCGGTCAGAGTGCGGTGCTGCGCGATCCGATTCCTGGTATCGCCCATTTTTTTACCTTCTGGGGCTTTATCATTATTCAATTCGGCTTGCTCAACTTGATATTGGGCGCATTCAACGGCTCACTACCACTGATTGGCGACAACCGTATTTTTGCTATCGTGCTAGACGTGTTTGTCGTCTTTGTTCTGCTCTCATTGATTGTCTTCGCAATACGGCGCGGCATAGTACGTCCACGGCAGTTAAATAGTTTTCTGCATGGTCCCTGGGATGGCTTTATTATTCTCGGTCTGATCTTTCTCGTCATCCTCACCCTGGCCCTGGTCGAGGGCTTCGAATATGCCGCAACCAACGGAGCCGCCTGGACACCCATCGGAGCGTTTTTATATCCCTGGTTCGGGCAATCCAGCAACGCATCGGCGGTCCTGGCCTTCCGCCTATTCTGGTGGCTGCACATACTCACAGTGCTTGGCTTCTTGATCTATCTGCCCCGCTCCAAGCATCTACATCTACTGGCCACACCATTCAACGTCTTCTTCCGCAACTATCAGCCCAGAGGCGCACTACCACTGCTGGAAGATCTTGAGGAGCGAGAAGACTACGGAGTGTCGAAGGTCGAGCAATTCACCTGGAAACAACTGCTGGATGGTTATGCATGTACAGAATGTGGCCGCTGCAATACCGTCTGCCCCGCCACAAATACTGGCAAGCCGCTCTTCCCCAAAGAGATTATCCTGGGCGTGAAGGAGGCATTGTTTGTACGTAGTGATGAGATTCTGGGCGAGAATACACTTTTTAGCAAGCTGGGGATAGCGGGCGTCCCGGCCGATAAAACAAAGGACGAGAAAGAGGCTCATCACGAGCCAATGGTCGGAGGGATCATCACCAAGGATGCGCTGTGGGCATGCACAACGTGTATGGCGTGTATGGAGATCTGCCCCGTCGCCATTGAGCATGTACCGAAGATTGTCGATATGCGCCGCTCACTGGTCATGGAAGAGAGCGACTTCCCAACCGAGGTCACCTCGCTCTTTAACAATATTGAGCGCAACGGCAATCCGTGGGAGATCAATAACGATACGCGCGCGGCCTGGGCGGCGAATCTGGATATTCCTCTGCTGGCCGAAAATCCTGGTGCAGACGTCCTCTACTGGGTAGGCTGTATGGGATCATTTGATCAGCGCAATCAGCATGTTGCCACCTCCGTTGCCACAATATTGAAAGCGGCCAACGTCAACTTCGCCATTCTAGGTCCAGAGGAGACATGCACGGGCGATCCGGCCCGGCGTATCGGAAACGAGTATCTCTGGCAGATGCAGGCGCAACAGAACATCGAAACGCTCAACGGCTATGGATTTAATACGGCGGATGCAAGCAATGGACATGGTGGGCATGGAACTCCAGAACCTCAACGGCGAACGGTTATTACAGCCTGCCCGCACTGCTTCAACACCATCAAAAACGAGTATCCACAACTGGGGGGCAACTATGAGGTCATCCATCACACCGTCTTTATCGACAAACTGTTGGCCGATGATAAACTTAATCTGCCAGAAGGATTCGATCAGCGCAAACTGACCTATCACGATCCCTGCTACATCGGTCGCTACAACGACACCTATGATGAGCCACGGCGTGTGCTCACCGTTCTGAATGGTGAGGGCGTTACCGAGATGCGGCGCAACCGCAACAAGAGCTTCTGCTGCGGCGGTGGCGGTGGTCGCGTGTGGATGGAAGAGAAGATAGGCAAACGTATCAATCAGACACGGGTCAACGAAGCACTTGAGACAGAGGCTGATGTGCTTGCAGCCGCGTGCCCCTTCTGCATCACCATGTTTGAGGATGGTGTCAAGGGCGTCGAGGCCGAAGGCAAGATGAAGATCGAAGACATCTCTGAAATCGTCGCGCGTGCAATACAAACGAAATAAGTTCTATTTTCCCTCCTCGTAGTTCGTAGCTACGAGGAGTTTTTGCATTCATGCCCACTTTTTGATAGCTTCGCTATCAAAAAGTGGGCATGAATGCAAAAACTCCGGTACCTCTTATGCTACAATGATGCGTGTTCATAGTAAGCAGCACTTCATTTACGCGAAAACTTTGCCTGACACGGGCAGCACATTCTATATATTAAAGAAGAGGTGAAGGTGATTCAAGATGAGTAACTTTCCTATTACACAAGTTATCATCATTTTTGTTTTGATCCTGGCAAACAGTTTTTTTGCGGCATCAGAGATAGCCATTGTCTCCTCACGCCGTAGCCGTTTACAGCGGCAGGCGGATGCTGGCAAAAAGAGCGCGCGGCAAGCGCTTACTTTGGCAGAAAACCCGGATCGCTTTTTAGCAACTGTCCAGGTTGGTATTACGTTGATCAGTACGCTGGCATCAGTATTTGGAGGCGCAAGCATTAGTGGTGTTCTTGCTGAATGGCTTAGCACTTTTCCATTACTCAAGCCATATGCTGAAACTATCGCACTTGCAGCAGTTGTCATATTGATAACCTACTTCTCACTCGTAATAGGAGAGCTTGCACCCAAGCGACTGGCACTACAATCACCGGAGAGGATTGCAGTACGTGTATCGCCGCTTATGACAGGATTATCATTTTTCGCACGCCCAGTCGTTATCTTGCTTACATTTTCTGCCAATATTATCTTACGCCTATTAGGACAGGATAAAGCTACCAAAGACGTTGTAACGGCAGAGGATATCGTCTATCTCGCACGCGAAGGCATGGTAAGCGGTACAGTTGAAACAGACGAGGAAGAGTTTATCAATCGTGTGTTTCGCTTCAGCGAACGCAACATTGGCAGCATTATGAAGCCTCGCACGGAAATAGTGGCTGTGGAAGTAGGAACTCCGCTGTCTGAGGTAATTGAAACTTTTATGAGCTCCGGTTACACCCGCCTTCCACTCTATGAAAACGAGCTAGATAACATCGTTGGTGTTCTGTATGCGAAGGACCTTCTGCGCTCACGCGGTCAAGCACCCAGAGACGAGAATGTCGATCTACGTTCGATAGCCAGACCCCCATTTTTTATTACAGAATATCAACACGTCGATGACCTGCTCACAACCTTTCGACGGAAGGGAATTCATCTGGCCATCGTCATAGACGAATATAGCCAGGTTATTGGATTATTAACTCTGGAAGATGTGCTGGAAGAGCTGGTGGGAGAGATTCAGGATGAGTACGACGAGCCAGAAGATAAGGCTATTGTCCAGCGTGAGGATGGAAGCTGGCTTGTCGACGCAATGACCGATCAGGAACTGGTACGTACCGCGATTGGCATGCCTGCTCGTTCGGAAAACGAGCGCGATGACTATCATACACTGGCTGGCATGGTATTAGAATATATGGGACGTATTCCCAAAGCTGGCGACAAGGTCACGATAGGCGATTTCTCGTTTGAGGTCGTGGATATGGATGGGCGACGCATCGACAAAGTACTCGCTCGACGCAATCCAGCATCCTGACTACACTAATCACTCTAAGATCGGGCCATCTGCTTCTTCTCTATTCTGGGGTAGTAGTATGAACTCGAAATTGTCTCTTGAAAGGACGTAATAGAGCTGATCAAAGCCTTCCTCGTATGTAGGAGGTACAAGCTTCTTAAGTGTGGTGAAGATCGCTACAGGAGGAACTCGCTCTTTACCTGCACGTAAATTATTGCGCTCAATGCTGCGCTTCACTTGCGTCTCAAAGTAGTAGCCAATCACCTGAGCATTGTATAAATAGCCCAGGGCGATAAGCGGCGCACGGTCCTCTCGCATCGGATTCGTATTATCTATAACTACCGAGCGATCAGATTGCAAAGCCTCTTCGATAAGCTGTTGTTGCCTGCGTACAGGATGCTTATTGTTGCGCAGGAGATCCTTGCTTACATAGACGTGCGTAGCTAAAAAATGGCTGCGATAAAACGTGCTCTTCCCCGATGCTTGCAGACCTATAAAAATAAGCATATCCATGATGAAATATTCGACTATAAGAAATTAAAGCTGAGTGGTACTGATAAAGAAATGGCGCTCCTGTGTCTGTGCAACGTCGATTTGGGAACCGAAGTACTTGTGTGCCCAGGCCCAGAGACGTTCGACTGAAGCGGTGAAGATAGCGTCGGGAAGCTGCCATGAGCTAGACCAGTAACGCTGCGCGATATAGTCGATTGCCTGACGCGGTATCACTTGCTGTGACCAGGTTAAGACAAGTTCATCCTGAGTCTGGAAGCCTCGTTCTTTTAGCCAGTGCTTGACTGTGTGAGTAGAGACCCCTGGGCGACTGGTGCTACCTCCGAGATCTTGCACCAGGCTGCGCCAGTGGGCATTGACTACCTCCCCTATAGCTGAAGCATCGTATGTGTCCCAGCACTGCAATAGCCTACCACCAGGACGCAACACGCGTACGACTTCTTGTAATGCCCGCTCCCATTTATCGATGAGATGAAATATATGAACTGCGACGACTGCGTCGAAGGAGTGATCAACGAAGGGAAGTTGTTCGATATTAGAGACGACTAGACGCAAGGATGATGAGGATTGTGTCTGAGCCTGAGATTTTACAAAGCGTTGTACAGAAGGATGAAGAGCAGGTTGCTCGTCGGGAAGACTGCCCCACGCGTGTTCTAGAGAAGCTCCCTCTTGCCAGCCGGCAGCCAGCAGTTTCGTCTCAAGTTGCGCGAGCATCTTCTCCGAGATGTCAACGCCTGTATAGATACGCCCCAGAGACGCCAGCGGCAGAGCGATGCGACCAGTACCTACGCCCACTTCGAGGTAGGTGGTCTGGACCGTCCCTTGTGCGGCCCCATCAATCGCATGTGCGATCTTCAGTGCAACATCAGCGGGATAGCCACGAGTGGCGTCATAAAAATGCGCAGCCGGATCAAAGGAAAGGGATGGCATGCTAATCTCCTCTTTGTGCACGTTGGAAGACGCACTGTCTCCCGCGTAGCTATTAGTACTACGCGGGAGACAAGCGCGTCCTTTATTCTCAGATAGAAGAAAATGAATGACAGAACGAAACACTAAAGATCCGTCAGCAAGGCGCGCGCGATTACCAGGCGTTGAATCTGATTTGTGCCCTCGTAGATCTGGGTGATCTTTGCATCACGCAGCATTCGCTCTGCCGGATATTCCTTCATATAACCGTATCCGCCGAGCACCTGGATTGCATCATTCGTGACCTCCATAGCGGCATCGGAGGCAAACATCTTTGCCATCGCCGAATACTTTCCGAAGTGCTTCTCACCTCTATCGATCATCTCTGCTACGTTATAGACGAGTAAGCGGGCGGCTTCGACCTTTGTTGCCATATCGGCCAGCATAAATTGGATGCCCTGATTCTCAGCGATGGGCTTATCGAACTGAATACGCTGCTTGGAGTAGTCAACGGCGAGGTCGAGCGCTCCCTGGGCAATGCCGACCGCCTGTGCGGCGATACCAGGACGGGTGCGGTCCAATGTCATCATTGCTATCTTAAAGCCCTCACCCTCGCGGCCTAACAGGTTGGCGGCTGATACCTCGCAGTTCTCAAAGATCAGCTCAGCCGTCTGTGAGCCCTTGATCCCCATCTTGTCCTCAATACGGCCGACGGAGAAGCCTGGGAAATCCTTCTGCACGATAAAAGCGCTGATGCCGCGTGTCCCTTTTTCAGGATCGGTCATGGCAAAGACCGAGTTCACGTGTGCAAGGCCGCCGTTTGTAATAAAGCGTTTCGAGCCATTGAGGATGTATGTATCGCCTTTTCGTACGGCAGTGGTTTTCATGGCAGCAGCATCAGAGCCAGAGCCAGACTCGGTCAGACCGAAGGCGGCCAGCCACTCGCCGCTCGCCAGGCGTGGAAAATATCTCTGCTTCTGCTCATCATTGCCACCCAGGGCAATAGGCAGGCTTCCCAACTGTTGCACAGCAAGAATTAAGCCAGTCGTGGCGCAGCAGCGGCTCAGCTCTTCGATGGCCATCATCATAGCCAGCTCACTGGCCTCCACGCCACCATAGACCGATGGAAACGGCATAGCCAGGATATCCTGCTGAGCCAAAAGCTCTTTCATATCCCAGGGAAACTCTCCGCTACGATCTATTGCGGCGGCACGCGGAGCCACACGTTCCCGTGCAAGCTCACGGATTGCATCAATAAGTGCCTGTTCGTCCTCGACGACATGAGAAATAGCCATTGCTCAATTGCCTTTCGAAACATAGAACATATCTTCATTTTTGCACACACGCACTCAAATTATACACTATCCGATCGCTGATTTTTCGCCTTTATTTTTCTTCAACAATTTGTCATTTCGTATTTTTATGACTCTTCTTGTATCACTTGACTTCTTAACCTTCGATGTCTATACTATCCTCTATAAGAATCTGTGGATTCCCTGTTCTTTCAAGATCCGTTGAGCATACTGAAAACCGAGGGTGTTGGAAAACAGAGGATACGAAAAAGAGGATGTTAAAAACTGGTCAAACGTTGGTCTACGTGATATAATAGGAACAGAATTCAGGTAACATTCAGAAAAGTGGGTCGATTGCCCACTTTTCTGCTTGCCAGAGACCTTTTTTCATTGCACTCGAAAAAATGATGTAGTTACTACCGGGTGCCAGCGGGAGGAGCGTATGAGAAGCGAATTTCAAGCGGCTATCGCACAGCTAATTGCTGAAAAGGGACTACCCCGCGAAGTGGTCATGGAAACTGTAGCCACCGCCCTGCTAGCAGCGTACCGAAAGAGTTTCGGGGGCGGTGAGAATGTGCGCATCGAGGTTGACAGAAACGGCGAAGTGCATGTATGGGCGTCAAAACGAGTGGTAGCCCAGGTGAAAGACCAAAACGAAGAGATCTCTCTGGCGGAGGCCCAGCGCATCATTTCCAACGCGGCCCTGGGACAGTTTATTGATGTAGATTCCTCGTTCATCTTCAATCGTATTCCTACACAAACAGCCAAGCAAGTCATCCTACAGAGGATACGCGAGGCAGAACACGAACACCTCTACGATCAGATCAAAAATTGGGTAGGAGAGATCCGCCTGGGTACGCTCACGCGTAAAGATCCTGTGCGCGGCTGGCTCCTCGATTTTGACCTGGACAAAGTTGACAAGGTAGAGGGCCTCATGTCTCCAAGCGAAGAGGTGGCAACCGAACGCTACCGGGCGGGGCAAAGGATACGTCTCCTGGTGTACGATGTCAGACGAGTACAGGGTCGCATGCTCCAGATCCTTGTCTCACGTACTCACCGCGATCTTGTACGGCGCCTGTTTGAATCGGAGGTGCCTGAGATCTACGAGGGCACGGTCGAGATTAAAGCGATTGCACGTGAACCGGGAAGCCGCTCGAAGGTGGCAGTTGTGGCCCGACAAGAAGGTCTCGATCCGATCGGTTCGTGCGTCGGAGTGCGCGGCTCACGCATCAATAACATTGTTCACGAGCTGAACGAAGAGAAGATCGACATCATCCAGTGGAGCGCTGATCCAGCCACATTTGTGTCTAACGCGCTCAGCCCGGTTAAGCCTCTCCGAGTAGAGCTACGTGAAGAGGACCATACAGCCATCGTTACCGTTCAAGAGAAGCAGTTGTCCCTCGCAATCGGGAAAGATGGGCAGAATGCACGGTTGGCGGCGAAGATGACTGGATGGCGCGTAGATGTTATCAAGCCGGCCGAGGGCGAGGTGTTTGAAGAGCCTGTGGATGCAGTCTCCACGTCAACAGCTCCAGCATACTCACGACGCGATCGCTCGCCCAGTCGTAATGATCGGGAGAGTGGTTCACGGCGCGGGGGTCGTCGGTAACAGGTTGTGCAGTTTCTTTCCAAAAGTCTTAATTTGGGAGGAGGATGAGATGGCGAAAACAGTACCAGCGGCAAACAAGCAACAGCCGAAAAAGCAGAAGCATCAACCACTACGCACCTGTGTGGCCTGCCGCGATACCAAAACAAAACGCGAACTTTTGCGTGTCGTACGAACACCCGAAGGGCATGTGCTTATCGATGCTGGAGGGAAAAAGTCTGGTCGAGGTGCTTATCTCTGTGCCAAATTGTCTTGCTGGCAAAAGGCACTCAAAGAGAAGCGTCTCGAACAGCAGTTTGAAATAGAGATAAGCGAAGAAGATCGTAAAGGTCTTGATGACTATATCGCAACCTTGCCACCAGTAGAATGATATTGCAAGGAAGCATAGAGTAAGCTATACTGAAGAAGTATGTTATTGTCCCTATCCCTAATCGTTGGGATAGACTATTCAATACTGGCATCTGATCTATGGGTTAGATGAGGATTGAACAATGTTTCGTTTTTTCTCTACTCTTGATAGAGACACAGCCCCTCGTATACAGGGCAGTTGTAAGCGACTGTTTGCGGAGCAATCAGCTATGATTATATAACCATAGCCTCTACGTCAGAGAGCGCAGACGAGATGACGCCTGGCACTGCACCAACGAGGGTCTGTCCCCTTTACCATTTTTACAAGAGGGACAGACCTTTTTTATGGCTGTGAAGAGAGATTCCGCCGCCAACATTGGCGAATCATAATGAGAAAGGGAGTCTTCTTCATGAGAGATATATCAGAAATTCCAGGTGGACCAGAGCAGCCTAAGACAGACAATGCAAAGCCAAGAACGCCCCGTCCACCACGACCAGAGAATCAAGCACCAGGCAGCCAGGAACAGGAGACGAAGAACGCGCCTCGGCGTCGAACAGCACCGGCAACGAACAGTAGCAGCCCAGCAGGACAAGGTCAGGCAGGCAGCGAACAAGCACCTCGCCCTACAGCGCCAGCACCGAATCGTCCCACAGGGCAAGGTCAGGCGGGCAGCGAACAAGCACCTCGCCCTACAGCACCAGCACCGAATCGTCCCAATGGACCAACTCCTGGTCAGCAAGGCAACAGCGCTCCACGCAACGGCCTGGCCCCGACGCAGCAGGGTGGAAACAACGGAGTACGCAACGCCCCAGGTCAGCAGAGCAACGGCGCTCCACGCAATGGCTCTGCGCCGGGTTATCGCGGCAACAGTTCTGCGAACGGGCAGCGTTCCTATAATAACGGAAATAATTCCTATAATAATGGGAACAACGGGAATAATAGTAATGGTGGGCGGCCAAATGGACCAGGAGTTGGTACTTCCAATAACGGCGGCAATGGCAATCGTCCAGCACCAACGTATCGCGGAGGAGCACCAGGGACACAGCAGCGGTCGGGGAATGGACAAGCACCACAGCGAACGTTTAGTAGCCCGGATCGTGGACCAGGACAAGGGTCACATGGCCCATCACAGCGCCCTGGCAGCCAGCGTCCCGGTGGTCAGAGCAATCGACCAGGCTCAAGACCTACAAATAACAATAACGGTCCGAAAACTCAAGAGCGTCGCACACCCGTGGTCAAAGAGAAACCAACGGGACCGGTCTCGTTGCCGCCACAGATCATCGTAAAAGACCTGGCGGACATGCTCTCGGTGACGCCGATTGAGATCATTCGCGACCTTATCAATAAGCACGCGATCTTTGCCAGCATCAACCAGGTTGTTGACTATGAAAAAGCATCGCTGGTCGCCAAAGACCTGGGCTTTGAGCCCTCGCCCGCCGCTGCACCAGAGGTACGTCCCGACCATCAACTCTCAGCAAATGAAGTCATGATGGCAACGCGTAACGATGAAAACATGGTCGTCATTCCACCTGTTGTCACCATTATGGGACACGTTGATCACGGCAAAACATCCTTGCTCGACACCATCCGCAAGACGAAGGTAGCAGCAGGAGAAGCTGGCGGCATTACACAGCATATCGGTGCCTACCAGGTCGAAGTCAACGGCAAGAAAATTACGTTTCTAGATACTCCGGGTCACGAAGCATTTACAGCGATGCGCGCGCGCGGAGCACAGGTCACGCATATCGCAATCATCGTCATAGCGGCTGATGACGGAGTTATGCCACAGACCAGAGAGGCCATTGACCACGCCAATGCGGCTAAAGTGCCGATCATCATCGCGCTTAACAAAATTGACAAGGCAAACGCCAATCCAGATCGCGTCAAGCAGCAGCTCACGGAGATAGGGATCGTTATCGAAGAGTATGGTGGCGAGACCGTTCTTGTCCCCGTCTCGGCGCGCAGAGGCGAAGGCATAGATGAATTGCTGGACTACATCTTACTGGTGGCTGAAGTTCAGGACATCAGGGCCAACCCCAATCGGCTGGCAACGGGCATCATCATTGAGGCCAGGCTAGAGAAAAACAGTGGCCCTACCGCTACCGTTCTGGTCCAGCAAGGCACGCTCAAGATGGGCGATAATATCGTCGTCGGCTCCATGTCCGGTAAAGTACGCGCCATGTTTAACGACCGGGGCAAGCGTATCCAGAAGGCACCGCCAAGCACTCCCGTCAGCATCTTGGGCCTACCAGAAGTGCCTCAAGCAGGCGATCATCTGGAGGCGACGGAAGACGAGCGCACAGCAAAGCTGATGGCACAGCGCGAACTAGAGAAGAGGCGCGCAGAGGCCGCACCACTTGGACAGGTCAGCCTGGACACCCTCTACATGCAAATGCAAGAGGGAACGGTCAAAGAGCTGGATGTCGTTCTCAAGAGCGATGTGCAGGGCTCATCCGAAGCTATCAAGGGAGCACTCTCCAAGCTGGGTGAAGAGAACATGAAAGTTCGCTTGATCCACGAGGGAATCGGTAATGTAAGCGAGACCGACGTGCATCTAGCTGGAGCATCGGGTGCGGTGGTTATCGCCTTTAATGTAAAGGCCGATGGAGCAGCACAGCGCGAAGCACAGCGTGAACATGTCGATATTCGTTACTACGAAGTCATCTACAAGCTTATCGAAGACATTCAGGCCGCACTGGTCGGTATGTTGGAGCCAACCTATCGAGAAGTCATCGATGGGCACGCCGAAGTAATGCAGATCTTTAAGGCCGGTAAGAATACCGTCATTGCAGGTTGTCGTATTACTGACGGCAGACTCACACGAGCATCACAGGCACGTGTCTTACGCAAGACCGAGAAGGTCTACGATGGCAAGGTCGGTTCGCTGCGTCGTGGAAAAGACGATGTACGTGAGGTGCTTACTGGCTATGAATGCGGCATTGTTCTCGAAGACTTTAGCGATTATGAAGTCGGTGACATCATCGAAGCATTCTCGCAAGAGCGTGTGGCACCAGGTGCATAAATAGATTCGATGCAAGCTGGTCATAGAAACAGAACACTTTGTTTCTATGACCAGCTTGCACAATCTTCGAGAGGAAGGGACTATGCCAAACGTTTATAGGCAAGAAAAGCTAGGAGAGCTCATAACGGCAGAGTTAAGTGATCTGTTGCGCACACGGCTGAAAGATCCCCGTGTCGGTTTTGCCAGCATTACTCATGTAGAGGTAAGCGGAGATCTGCGACATGCCAAAGTGTTCGTCAGCGTTATGGGCACTCAAGAGGAACAGGCGGCCACTATGAAAGGGCTCAAAAATGCCAATGGCTTTTTGCGCCATGAACTGGCTGGTCGTTTAACCTTACGCTATATGCCGGAGCTTGCATTTAAGCTTGACACATCGATTGAAGAAGGCGCTCGTATCCTTGATCTCATTCACAAGGTCGAGATGGAAGAGCAGAATAAACAGCAGCCCGAAGAGGTTGAATGAACGAAACACCACACTCCACTCATACATTACTTATAAACCAGCTCAAGCCCGTCCAGGTGCAAGAGGCAATGGCGTTGATAGAGCCAGCCAGGCGTATCGCGCTTCTCGCCCATGAGCATCCAGACGGAGACTGCCTGGGCTCCGCGGTCGGTTTCGCCCACATCCTGCGTCAGCTTGGAAAAGTCTGCGTGCCTGCATGCCCCGATCCCGTCCCACCAGCATTTTCATTTTTGCCCGGACAGGAAATGCTACAGACGACGCTTGGCGATGAACACTTTGACCTGATCATCGCCCTGGATGCTGGTGAGTTGACGCGCTACGGCACCCTCTACGAGCAACATCGTAGCTTTCTTGACTCCGCTCGTATTCTCAACATTGATCACCACATAAGCAGTTCAGGCTGTGGGCAGGTCAACATCATCGAACCCGAAGCGGCCTCAACCACCGAACTGCTCGTCTTATTTCAGCAGCAAGCAGGGCTGACTCTGACCAAAGACGCCGCTGTATGCTTACTTACTGGATTGATAACCGATACAGGTTCATTTCAGTATCCCAGCACAACTCCGCGCACTATGGAAGTTGGGGCCCTTCTCCTCGAAGCAGGAGCCGTCGCCGAGACTATCGTCAAACCTATCTTTCGCACACGGCCACTGGCTCATGTGCGCTTCAACGCAGCAGCAATCAACAACATACAGATGTCAGAGGACGGGCGCATCATGTGGTCATATGCCACTGATGAGACGCTAGCGGCTGTGGGTGCGACGCCAGATATGGACGACAACATAGCAGGAATGCTACGCGACATCAAGGGTGTGCAGGTGTCAGCATTTTTCAAAAATTATGGCAATCCGCAGGAGACAAGAGTGAGCTTGCGCAGCAATACACCCTATGATGTTGCCGCCGTGTGTATACGTCTCGGTGGCGGTGGGCATGCACGAGCAGCCGGAGCAACGGTACAGAAGCCTCTTGCAGAAGCCATACCGCTCGTCATAGCAGAGATAGAGCGAGAAGTGCGAGAGACTGATCAGAAGCAGGCTCAGCATAGTGAAAACGCGTGAGTAGAGATAAGAAAGAGTTTTTATAGCGTGGACGGAATTCTTAACATCAATAAGGCTGTGGGCATGACCTCGCATGATGTCGTAGCGCGAGTACGCAAGACACTCAAACAGAAGCGGGTTGGACATACAGGTACGCTCGATCCTATGGCGAGTGGTGTGCTCCCCATCTGTGTAGGCCAGGCAACACGCGTCGCGGAATATCTGAGCGAGAGCGGCAAGGCATATCAGGCTGAGATTACCTTTGGTGTTATGACCGATACCTATGATAGGGAGGGCATCGTCCTCTCTGAGAAAGACGCCTCTGTCCTTTCCCGCGAGCAGATTGAGGAGATGCTGCCCACGTTTCTCGGTCTCCAGATGCAGCAGCCACCCCGCTACTCAGCTATAAAGATACAAGGACAGCCAGCGTATAAACTTGCCAGAGCAGGAGAAGAGGTAACTCTCGCACTTCGCCCTATCGAAATCATCCAGTTGCAAGTGCTTGCCTGGAACTCTCCTCGACTGAGCCTGGCGGTAGAATGCAGCAAAGGGACGTATATTCGCTCACTTGCCAATGATCTGGGAAATATATCCGGATATGGAGCGTATCTAAGCGCGCTGATACGCACACGCAGCGGCCCATTCTCACTTAAAGAGAGCATTTCATTGGAACAACTGGCCGACGCGGCCGAGCAAGACGAGATAGCGAACTATCTCTTTCCAGCGGATAGTGCACTACAGAACTATCCAGCCTTCTACCTGGACATAGCGACGTCACAGCACGTTCTGCACGGAAATCCATTTTCCCATCAGAGTTCGATCGAGCAAAACGCAAAAGGGCTGGCACGCGTATATGCACCTGACGGGCAATTTCTCGCCATCGCGAGTTGGGATGCAGAGCAACAGAGGTGGCAACCCAAAAAAGTAATGGCTTGAAGAGGCATAAAAACAGACCTGGACTTATTGCTAGCATGCATCTGCTGTGGTACTATAAGCGAGGAAATAACCAGGATTGATTCCCTCCAAATTCCAAAATCATGGAGGAAGGCGTCTAGAGTGACGGAATATCAAACAACACTAACAACACTAACACCTATCGCGATTACTATCGGCAACTTCGACGGCATTCATCTTGGGCATCAACGTTTGCTCCATCGGGTACAAGCAATGGCGCAAGAGATTGGATGTATGCCAGCGATGGTCACTTTTCAGCCGCATACGCTCATAGTAGTGCGGCCACAGCTAGATATTTACTATCTGACAACGCTCAACGAGAAATTGGCACTCGCCAGCCGATACGGACACATCGCAGAGAGTATCGTTCTACAGTTCACACCTGAAGTTGCAGCACTTTCAGCAGAAGAATTCATGGACAACCTTTGCACACGTTTCAACGTAAAGGGATTAGTAGTTGGTTCGGACTTTAGTCTGGGACGAAATCGCATGGGGAACGTGGAGTTCCTCGCAGATTATGGGAAGAGACACCAGATACGGGTCGAGGCAATGTCGCTGGAAGAGAATCAGCAGATGCGGATCAGCAGTACGCGTATCCGTACACTCGTGAGTGAAGGGCAGATTGCAGAAGCAAACGCTCTGCTGGGGCATCCGGTGATTCTGGGGGGAATTGTGGCACATGGAGACGAGCGAGGAAGGTTGCTCGGATTTCCTACCGCCAATTTGCGACCAGAGCCTCATAAACTACTACCGGCAAATGGCGTCTACGCTGTACGTGTCACTATCCATGATGGCGAGCCGAGTGACCTGGACGAAACGTCCACCGTCTATAAGGGTGTGGCCAATATTGGAATACGCCCAACGTTTAATGGAAAGGAACGGCTGGTAGAAGTGCATTTGCTTGACGTTGATCTTTTGCTTTATGACAAATACTTACGTGTCGATATCATCGATCGTTTGCGCGGAGAGCAGCGTTTCCCAAATATTGAAGCATTAAAAACGCAAATTGCGACAGATGCCGAGCAAGCGCGGCAGATTTTAGCGGTCAGGAGAGTGAGCAATTGAAAGCTCGCCAGAACCCACTTAAGAGAGTAGAAGAATTTATGCAGAGCATCATTGAAGGCCCGTTCGCATGGCTGTTTCCATCGAAGCTGGAGCCGGTCGAAGTGGTGCGTAGATTGCAGCGCGCTATGGAGGACAACACGATGCTGCAGGGCGAGGGGCGGCGGCTGGCTCCCAATTCTTATGATGTTTATCTAAGTAAGCAGGACCACCAACAGTTAGCTCCGGGCCAGGCAGCTCTTGTTACTGACTGGCAAAATCAGCTTATAGAGTTTGCCCGCCACCGACACTATACACTTAAAACAGTGCCCATTATACGGCTGCATCCTGATACCACGTTAAAGACAGGAATCATACGAGCGGAGGCAGAATTCGCCGATCCGCGTAGTGGAAGCAGTGATGGCGGCATTATGGCCACACAGGCGTTAAGTGCGGAACAACTGGCACAGATACGCGCGCAATTACCAGCAGGGCAGCAACTGCCAGGAATACCGGATGGCTCATCACCTAACTATCCTGCCGCTCGCCCAGGCCCGCCTTCGGGTCCTGGATATAGCAATCCAAATTTGCCTAATGTCGCACCGCCTGCCATGCCTCCTGCATCGCTTACTATCCGTCTGCCGCAGGCAGGACAACAGAATTATCGCATAGAAAAACCTATCATTAATATCGGTCGCCAGCTTAGTAATGATATTATCGTTGAGGACAAACGCGTCTCACGCTATCATGCACAAATTAAATATCAGCCGGATGGCCAATTCGTCATCTTTGATCTTGGCAGCACAAATGGCATTACAATTAATAATACACCCCATATGCGCCAACATACACTGCGCAATGGTGATCGTTTCACCATAGGCAGTTATGATTTTTACTTCGAAAGAAGGTGAGATCTCTGCCATATGCAATTACCAGTATTCTTACTTATACTACGGCTCTTATTCATCGTTCTTCTTTACCTCTTCCTTATGCAGGTCGTGATTGCAATTACGCGCGATCTTAAGAAGACGGCGACAACTGATGATGTTTCTAGCAGGGGCAATCCTGTCTTTGGGCATCTGGTCGTCGTAGATAGTGGCCCAAGCGTTGTCGTTCAGCCAGGAACCCGCTTTGATCTGACACCACAGACCAATATCGGTCGTGGACCGACGAATACAATTCAGATTGGAGACAGCTTCATCTCGTCAGAGCATACACGTCTCCAGCTTCGTAATGGTGTCTGGTATGTGCAGGACGCTGGCAGTGTCAATGGCACCTTTGTAAATAATCAGCCGGCTCGTGAGTCCCTACCAGCAAACATCGGTGATATTATACGCGTCGGATATATTCAATTTAAATTGACACAATAAGAGGTTTTCTCGATGGCACAGATAGCAAGTCGTCCTCAATCTCAGTCTTTCATCCGGCGCTATCGCTGGCAGGAATTAAGCCTGTTAATCATACCGTTTCTCATTCTCCTACTGGAGATGACACAGCTACTCCTTGCTAACCTGGACCCGAACTCATCGCTCAATATAAGAAATCTGCCACTGCTGGATGGCCTCACGCCCATCTTTGGTTTAATTGCAGCACTTATAGCTACAAATGTTGTGCTTAGCATCTTTTTCCGCAAGGCTGATCAGGTCTTGCTTCCACTCGTTGGACTGCTGAGCGGGCTGGGGGTGCTGATGATGACCAGGCTGGGACCGGATATTCCACGCCCGCTCGGCCCAATTATGAATATGGGATCGCGTCAGTTACTCTGGGTGCTCGTCGGCCTGGTCATCTGCATCGGAACAATGTTTCTGCTGCGTGACACGACTTGGCTGTCGCGCTACAAATATACGTGGATACTCTTCTGCTTTGCGGTGCTCTTACCGAGCTTGATTAAGGGTGTACTGACATTCAAGAGCGCAAACTCTACACCGACACGCGACATCTTAAATCTTGGTCCGCTGAGCTTGCAACCATCAGAGTTTTTGAAGATCGGGCTGGTCATCTTCTTCGCGGGCTATCTCAATGATAACCGCGATATGCTTGCTCAGGGCTACTTCCGCCTGGGAGGGTTAAAGCTTCCGCCATTGAAACAACTGGGGCCGCTTTTACTCATGCTGGGCGTAGCACTTATGATCTTTCTTGTTGTACGCGAGCTCGGTCTGGCAATGCTGATCTACAGCCTGTTTCTCTGTATGACCTATCTTGCCACAGGCAAAATGGCGTACGTCCTTGTCAGCCTCTCAATCTTTGCTGTGCTTGCTTTTGTCGGTTACAGTTTGCTCACGTACGTTAAGTTGCGCTTCGCGACCGTTGGTGTGAACGTCGTAGACTGGACGGCGACTAGCGAAGCTGCTTATCAGGGTTTGAACGGTGCCTTCCAGGTTATTCAGGGGCTGATAGCGCTCTCCAGTGGTGGCATTATAGGAGCGGGACTTGGCCTGGGCAGTTCGGCGACATTTGTACCAGTGGCAGATGCAGATATGGTCTTTACATCCTTTGGTGAGGAGGTAGGGCTGGTAGGGCTGTTCGCCATCATCGGCATCTACATGCTCCTCATTCACCGAGGTTTCCGGATCGCAGCCGAGGCGACCGATCCATTCAATAAACTGCTCGCTGCTGGTCTTACATCAGTCTTTGCCATTCAAACATTAATTATCAGCGCAGGGAACCTCAAAATTATGCCCTTAACAGGCATTCCATTGCCGTTCCTCAGCAACGGCGGAAATTCTATTCTGGCGAATTTCATTATCGTTGGAATTCTTCTGCGCATCTCACACAATACAGCAGTCGAGCGCGAAGGTCCCTTCTAAGCAACACTCTATCGGAGGAAGGCAGCAACAAGACTGCAAAAGGGGAATGTTGCTGCTTGTCTCTTATTCAAGCACATGCTATACTGCCTTTGAATTATTTTATTGTGTAGATTGTTGCGGAGATCATAGGATGGGTCAGTATAGACAATGGCTGCACTATCGTGATATTGATCAGTTGCTGCGCTCTCAGCTAGCGATTTCTGAACATGAGCTTGAGCAACTTCAGGTACAGGTAGAGGTGCTAGGAAAACACGTTTTCTCTCTAGAAAATGATATTTTTCAGGCACTCATTGAACATGAGCCAGACGATATGCAAAACCATCCAGAAGAGCCGGCCGTACATTCAGATGAGCCAGTCGTTGAAGTAGGAGAAAGGCGGGAAGAAGAGATCGTGATAGAGGAGGTAGAAGATGAGGATCTGGCTACGATTTCTCCTGCATTGCTGGCCTGGGGTCGGTTGCCCAATTTCGATACTCGGATGATACAAGATCCAGAGAGTAACAGTTCAACTCAAATCTCAGATTCACCTCCTCCACAACCTGACGAGCAGCTTTTACCCGCGGACATAAACGCATTTATTAACGCACATTACCTGACCAATTCACAGACCAACATTCCCTGGTGGCTCCAAGACATTGCCCCACCTCATGAAGAGGCACAGGAGCCTCAGCCCATCGATCGACAAAGTGAGCGCGCCGACCACCTGGTCCAACGCTGGTTTGAGCGTTGGGGACAAGCACCCCCACAGACAAAAAAATCGCGGGAGGACCGGACACCATGAGTCTGGACATTGACAATATGTCAAACAAAGAGAAGCTGAACGATGCAACACTAGATCAGCTCTTTAGACGGCTCAAGGCCCAGGATATTGAACAATTCTACATGGCCTATCAGCTCTGGTCACAGCGGCAGCAAATAGAACAACTGCAACTTCAGATGCTCAGCCTGCAACGCAAGATTGATGAGAACGCCGCTTCCATGAAGCAATTCCAACCCTCAGCAGTCGCATTGGCATCGCTGGCTCAACTACAAGCATGTGGAGTAGAAGACACGGACCTTCTGGATAGGATGCTTGAGCGCGGCGAAGAGTGGCTGGACCATAGCATCGAACTTTTAGAGCGTTGTGAGCAGTTGGATCTCATTGGCGGAGACTACACACAATGGTGCGAACACGCTCTAGAAGGTGCCTACGACTGGATAGATTCAATGACCGATCCGAATCTTCAGGAGGTGGATGCGGCGAGCTCCGAGCAGCAGGAAAGCACGGTTGTGAACATGACTGAGGTTACAGAAGAGCAACTCCTGAGAAAATTGATGAGTGAAGATGAAGATGAAGGCAGGGTTGAACAGGGATCAGCACCAGAACAGCAGCAGCGCATCACGCAGCCGATTCCAATTGTAGATGAGCACATAGCAACAACTGAGCAATCACTAAACGAGCACGCGGAACTCTCTTCGGCTCAGGCAATGACTGAGATAGATCAAAATATTTCCTCAGACTCCATGAAGACAACAGAGATTAGCCAGGACGAGCAGATCGACGATAAGGTCGAAACGGTAGCGATACCTGGAGTTATGGAAGAGAAAAGCGATCAAGAGCCACATCTAACTAACATAGAAGAGAACAAAATTACCACTTCAGATGCCACGGAACAGAAACAAGATCTATCATCTTCAAAAAAGAGGACATCTAAGAAAAAGAAAGGGTTCCTACCCGGATTACTATCAAAATTTCGGAAGGAATAAGGGCGGAGAAGAACGTGTTATTTGAAGCTTTCGAAAAAGAACATCCTGTTCACAGTCCAGTACGCACACAATATTTGCATATTAAACATCAAAATCCTGACGCTATCCTTTTTTTTCGCATGGGTGATTTCTACGAAATGTTTGACGACGACGCAGAGATTGTTGCCCGCGAACTGGAGATAGCCCTCACGCGCAGAGATTTTGGACGGGGCGAAAAGTCGCCGATGGCGGGCATTCCCTATCACGCAGCCGATGGCTACATAGCGCGCCTCGTCGGCAAGGGCTACCGCGTCGCTATTTGCGAGCAGACCAGCGATCCGGCTCTTTCCAAAGGTCTGGTCGACCGTGAGGTTGTACGCATCGTCACACCAGGAACTATTATTGACCCGGCTATGCTGGCAGCCAAGCGCAACAATTTTTTAGCGAGCGTTCTCGTAAGCCGAGACGCCATAGGTATCGCTTACCTTGATATCACCACAGGCGAATTTGCAGTCACGCAATTTAGCTCGACCGAGCCAGCAGTCGCGGCGCAACAAGAGATTGCACGCGTCGGGCCCGCCGAAGTCCTCGTAGAAGCTAACTATGGGCAGCAGGGGAGCCGCAAACGCCGCTGGCTGGCAGCTGTGATGAGCGAGAAGCAGGTCACCAAGATCGGCAGCAACGGAAACCCCAATGCAGAGATTCCCGACATAGAAGAGGAGGAGGAAGATGACATAGCCCCTCTGGCGAAGTTGCTGGACAAAGTGGCCGGGCATGTGACGCCCTACGATGCGCGCTATTTTAACGAGGATGACGCACGACATCGTCTGCTGAGACAGTTTAATGTGGCCTCGCTAGAAGGCTTCGGCTGTGCACATCTTCCGCTAGCAATACGGGCGGCAGGAGCAGTGCTGGCCTATGTACAGGACACGCAGAAAGGACTCTTACAGCAGCTTACTCAGCTCGAAACCTACTTCACCAACGGATTCATGACGCTTGATCCATACACGCGGCGTAACCTGGAACTGTTCGAGACCGGGCGTGGCTCCTCCGTCAAAGGATCACTATTATGGGTACTCGATAGGACACGCAGCCCGATGGGAGGCCGCCTGCTACGACGCTGGATCGGGCAACCACTCCTCTCGATAGAGGTGCTGCAGCGCCGGCAGGACGCGCTTGGTGAACTCTTGGACGACATGATTTTGCAGGCCAGGCTGGGCGAGAGTCTTAAAAGAACTGGCGACGTCGAGCGGCTGGCAAACCGCGTGCGCCAGCGTATAGCTTCACCGCGCGATCTAGTTGCCCTGGCTCACGGGCTACGGGCGGCGGCAGAAGTGCGAACTAGTTTGACAGAAGAGGATGTAAGCGGAAAACCAGCACTTATCCATCTGATTGAGAAGCTAGCCGATAACGAAGACATCATCACCCTTATAGAGAGCGCTATTGTTGACGAACCACCACTCAGCTTTTCAGAGGGTGGCATTATCCGCAGCGGCTTCAGCAGCGAACTCGATCAGTTGAAAGACGCTTCACAGAATGGACGCAAGTGGATTGCTGACCTGGAACAGCGTGAGCGCAAACGCAGCGGCATCAACAATCTCAAGGTTGGCTTCAATAAAGCAACTGGCTATTTCATTGAGGTCACGACAAGTAATCTCAATCGCGTCCCGCAGGACTATATGCGCAGGCAGACGCTTACAAATTCCGAACGCTATATTACGCCCGACCTGAAAGAATACGAGACGCTTGTCCTCAATGCACAGGAACGTATGAACAAGATGGAGAATGAGTTCTTCACACAGTTACGCGCTGACATCGCAGTTCACGCGATAGACCGCATTCTGGATACGGCCCATGCACTTGCTGAAATTGATGTTTACCTGAGCCTTGCCGAAGTGGCCACTCGTCAAAACTACTGTCGCCCACAACTCAACGAAGGCGACACCATTCATATTGTGGCCGGCCGGCACCCCGTTGTTGAGCTGTCTCAATCCGATACAGCCTTTATTCCTAATGATACCAATCTATCCAATCACGATGCTCAGATCTGTATCATTACAGGACCCAACATGGCTGGCAAATCGACCTATCTGCGCCAGGTCGCGCTTATTGTTCTGATGGCTCAGATTGGCAGCTACGTTCCGGCCGAAGCAGCAAATATAGGCATCGTCGATCGTATCTTCACACGCATCGGGGCGCAGGACGATCTTGCGACCGGGCAGAGCACCTTTATGGTCGAGATGGTCGAGACCGCCAACATCTTACACCACGCCACACCGCGCAGCCTGATTATCCTTGACGAAATTGGTCGTGGAACGAGCACATACGATGGGCTGGCCATAGCGCGCGCCGTTGTCGAGTATCTGCACAATAATAAGCGTAGTGGAGCGCGCACTCTCTTTGCAACCCACTATCATGAACTGGTCGAGGTCGCGCAGCTCTTGCCGCGTATTCGCAGTATGAATGTCGCGGTGACAGAAGAGGGAGGGCAGATCGTCTTCTTGCGCAAGATCGTGCCGGGCGGAGCAGACAGAAGCTATGGCATTCATGTGGCACAGCTCGCTGGCATCCCACGCCCGGTTATTCATCGCGCAGAAGAGATCCTGGAAGAACTTGAACGCAAGGGAGATGCAAAGGCGCGGCGTAAGGCTATGCAAGACATGACGATGCCCGTCGCATGGCAGATGACTCTGCTGGCCGCAGAATCAAATCCCCTGGTTGAAGAGATCAAAGACCTGGCAATCGACGAATTGACGCCAATCGAAGCGATCAGCAAGTTATACGAACTACAGCAGAAGGCGAGAAGAGAATCGTAACTGCTATCTTCATTTCATAGTCTGCTTTTCCTACATATTTTTGCTCTACCCAAATACGTAGGAAAAGCAGACTATGAAATGAAGTAGTGATTAGCAGCCCACAAATGCATGAGAATAAGAAGGCGAAAAGAGTCGGATGCTTTACTTGTTATTCACAGAGGAAGAGCATACTCGGCACTACAAGTAGTGCAGAAATGTGGTATGATGGAGAAGGTTAGTGTACTATTTACAATATTATTAGAAAGCATTTCAAAAGGGTACATGGCCATACAAACACAGTTGCATGGAGAAAAGAAAGCGTGTTACGAAAGGAAGCTCCAGCACGTATATCCATTGAAGTAAGCTTCCCAATAGCTGGGAATGAGAAGATAAAATCATGGGTTTGTAGCACGTTAAAGCTTCAGCCCTTGCAAAGATCCTCTGCCGACTATATGCTTCTCAGTAGAGAATGTTGTAGCAAGAGCAAAAGCCTGTCATAGGGCAAGGAAATCGTTCAAACCTACGTATTCACGAGAGATATGCGCAGCTTCCGAGTGATACACATTGCTCAAGGAGAGCACGCATATGTTGAAGCAACAAAAGAAAGGCAAAAGTCACATGGCTAATCCACTGGTACAATTGAACACGCAAGGTCAGAGCCCCTGGTACGATAATATTGACCGTGGTCAGCTCAATTCCGGCGAGTTTCAGCGTATGCTGAACGACGGTATTTTGGGCGTTACTGCAAATCCGACAATCTTCGAGAAGTCTATCAGCGCAGGTCACGCCTACGACGAGCAGATGTCTCAATTAATCAGCGCCGGGAAGAGCACCAACGAGATTTACGAAGCCGTCGTTATCCAGGACATCAGAACCGTGGCAGACCTGCTACGACCGATATATGACCGTACAGATGGAGCTGATGGCTACGTGAGCCTTGAGGTATCGCCAGAGCTTGCAAATGACACTGAGGGAACGATCTCAGAGGCCAAGCGCTTCTGGAAAATGGTCGAGCGGCCCAACCTTATGATTAAGATTCCGGCCACACCTGCAGGCATACCAGCCATCTATGAAGTGTTACGCAGCGGCATCAATGTCAACGTAACCCTGATCTTCTCCATCCAGTCCTATCGCCAGGTTGTGGATTCGTACCAGCGTGCGCTCCAGGATCTGCATAGCCGGGGCGAAGACCTCAGCAAAATTGCTTCGGTCGCCAGCTTCTTCGTCAGCCGTGTTGATACACTCGTTGACAAGCGGCTAGAAGATATGAGCAAAGCAACGAACGACGCTAGTGAACAGCAGAAGCTCAAGGCGCTAGAAGGCAAGGCAGCAATCGCTAATGCACGCCTGGTCTACCAGGACTTCACGAAGCTCTTTAGTACGCCTGCCTTTGAATCACTCAAACAGGCCGGTGCCCACTTCCAGCGACCATTATGGGCCAGCACCAGCACCAAAAACCCGGCGTATCGCGACACCATGTATGTAGAAGAGCTAGTCGGCCCTCACACCGTCGATACGATGCCACAGGAGACCGTCAAGAACTTCCTCGATCATGGTGTGGTTAAAGAGAACACTATTGAGAACGATGTCGAGGGAGCCAAAGCTGCACTAGATAGCCTTGAACAGCTTGGCATTCACTACGATCAGGTCACTCAGCAGTTGCTCGACGAGGGAGTACACAAGTTTGCGGACTCCTTCCACCAATTGTTTGAGGGTATTGATAGCAAGAAAAATGCTATCGCAGAAGGAAAGGTTGCGCGCTCATAGCGGCAACTTGAGTCCTATGTCGTCGTTCAGACCGACAAAGCAGTGGAGAAGAGCGCGAGCCCTGGTTGGTCTCGCAGGCTAGAACAAGCAGAGAACAGGTAATTCTAGACGGGGAGCCGCACAGTAAGCAGTTCCCCGGCAGTACTTTATCGAAGCATTCTAGCCTTCTCTATTTCTTCTCACATACCATATTGTTTTTTTTAGTTAAGTGCAGTTATTAGTAATAACAACATACATATTAGGAGATAAAATATGCCTCAGCGTAGCGTCGTCGAGGCGCCAAACCCCTTTCGAGAGGGGCTACGCATTAAAGAGAGTTTAGAGCCGTGTGTGATGGTCATCTTTGGCGCAAGCGGAGACCTCACACACCGCAAATTGCTCCCGGCGCTTTATAATCTCGCACTGGAGCATCCGCTTCCAGCAGGGTTCTCAGTCGTTGCATTTGCAAGAAGACCATATACAGATGAAACATTCCGTGAGCAAGCCCTCGAATCAATCAATCACTATTCGCGACAGAAGCCAGTGAATCCTCAGGTATGGGAGAGCTTTGCAGCGGGGTTACACTACTTACAGTCCGATTTCCATAATCCTGAAGGCTATGAAAAGCTCAACAATCTATTGAACAAACTCGATCAGGAACGTGGTACAGGTGGGAATCGCCTCTTCTATCTATCGACGCCACCGAGCCAGTATCCCGAAATTATTCAGCATCTAGGCGCGGCTGGCCTCAATAGAAACCGCAAAGGGTGGACGCGTATCATCATCGAAAAGCCTTTTGGACACGATCTTACCACCGCACGCGAACTCAACAGGCAGGTCGGAAAGGTCTTCAGGGAAGAGCAGATCTACCGTATTGATCACTATCTTGGAAAAGAGACGGTCCAGAACATTCTGGTCTTCCGCCTGGCGAACGGCATTTTCGAGCCAGTGTGGAACCGTCGCTATGTCGATCACGTGCAGATTACTGTAGCGGAGAATCTGGGTCTGGAGGGGCGAGCAGGCTATTACGAAGAGTCTGGTGCCATTCGAGACATGATCCAGAACCATATGTTACAGCTTCTTACGCTAGTTGCAATGGAACCGCCGATTGCCTTTGACGCCAATTCTGTGCGTGACGAAAAGGTAAAAGTGCTTCACGCGCTCCAGCCTCTCGCTGGACGTGATGTGCTCACAAACACGATTCGAGGCCAGTATGGACCGGGCTGGGTAGCCGGGCAGCAGGTTCCTGGATATCTTCAGGAAAGTGGGGTGTCTCCAACCTCAACAACTGAAACCTATGTCGCCTTAAAAACCTTTGTTGACAACTGGCGTTGGGCTGGCGTACCATTCTACTTACGTACAGGCAAGCATTTGCCCAAACGCGTAACCGAACTCGCTATTCAGTTCAAGCTGCCACCGCTGATATTGTTTAAAAATAGCGACGCACAAGGACAGGTTGAGCCGAACGTCTTGACGTTGCGTATTCAGCCGGACGAAGGAATCTCGCTCAAATTTGGAGCAAAGGTACCTGGTACGGATATGCAAATTCGTTCTGTGAACATGGACTTCTTCTATGGCTCATCTTTTGTGCGTGAGCAGCCAGAAGCGTATGAACGCCTCCTGCTAGATGCGATGCATGGTGACTCCACGCTCTTCACCAGGCGTGACGAGGTAGAGGCAGCCTGGACATTTGTTCAAGGCATCCTTGACGAGTGGAAGACGGCTCCACGTGACACCATCACCTCCTACGAATCTGGTTCGTGGGGGCCACAAGCTTCGGATGAATTTATCTGGCGGGATGGTCGTCGCTGGCGTCGTCCGTAACAGATGAAGTGGAGAAGGCGAGTAACGGACGGGATAGCACGATGTCGTCCTTGTGAACAACGACGTTCAAATGATGAAGGGTGTAGGAATGGCAATGGATAATTCTGCAAATCCAGAAATACGTATACCCTGGGCGGGGAAAAAAGTACGTCAGGAAGAGGTTGAGGATGAACTGACTTCTTTCTGGCGCCGGGCTGCAGACAACATGCGTATCAGCCAGAATATGAATGTACGCACCAGCATCCTGAATTTTGTTATTTGTGCGCCTGACATCGAGTCAGCGTACAAGGCGAGCATGCTCTTACGCGATTTATCCAGTACTCTTATCGCGCGCGTTACCCTCTTAATCCTTGATACACGCAGTAATATGCCTTCGGATGTGACGACATGGGTGACGTTGCGCTCCTTTCCCATCATTTCAGACATTATGCGCCATCATTTTGAACAGATCACTGTTCTGATATCGGGGACGGCCGTCCAGTATGCAGCAAATATTGTACAGCCCCTGCTGAAACCAGATCTTCCAGTCTATCTGTGGTGGCTTAAGAGCCCACCAGAGGATGAAAGCATCTTACAACGCTTGTTACACATCAGTAGCAGGTTCGTTGTTGACTCGCGCGACTTCTCGCAGCCGGAAGAGCAGGTTCGTGCACTTTCCGAGTTATTACAGGACTCTCCTGATAGTGCACTCAGTGATATGAACTGGGAGCACATCACCGTCTGGCGTGAATTGATCGCACAGTTCTTTGATATCGCTGAATATCGCGCCTATCTGCTCAACGCAGATTCTATCGAAATAGAATATGCACTTCCGCCTTCTGTAGAGACAGAGGATACACAAACGGAAGATGCAGGTACCGCTTCAACAAACCCCGTTGGGGCGTTGCTCATGGCAGCCTGGCTAAAAACACGGCTTGGTTGGCAACTTTCAGGCAGTGGAGAACAGAAGAATCAAAGCACCGAGTTGGGGAGCTACTCCTGGGAGATGAACACACGAGATGTTACTCGGATATCCCAACCGTTACTTCTAAATACACAAGAGGGCGAGGAGCCAGGAAGCATTCAGATCTCAGTACAACCAAGAGTACAGGCAGAGTCTCGCCCCGGAACTCTCTGTATGATTCGTATTACGGGTGAGGCTGATGGGGAGCGCGCGACGTTTATCGTTGAGCGCGTCGAGGATGATGATCACGTCTCAACTGCAGTTGAGATCTCAGGAGATACCAGGTTGCAACGGACAGTAAATGTTGCAGCAATGCATCAAGAGAGTACCTTGCTTCACCGCGAATTAGAGATTATGGGACGGGATCACCTCTACGAGGAGACACTGCACGAGGTATTTGCATTACTGACGTAATTAACTATGTCCTAAATCAGCAGAAAGAAATTTTATAGACGTTGCGTCTCGCTCTTTCTGCTGATAAAGATAGCTTTTGGGAGCTTTTTTTTATGGATGTTGTAATCTTTTCAGATGGAGAAAAGCTTAGCCAGGCGGCGGCTGACTATATCGTACGCCTGGCTCGTGAGTCGATCACAGCACATGGGAAGTTCACCATAGCGCTCTCAGGTGGCTCAACACCAAAAAAGCTCTATGGCCTACTAGCAAGCGATCCATATCGCGGTCAGATCGACTGGCCCCACGTCGAAATCTTCTGGTCAGACGAGCGCTGTGTTCCAGTAACTGATCCGGAGTGTAATTATAATATGGCGCTGGAGGTTATGCTCAGCAAGCTGCAACTCGAATCTAGTCAGATACATCGTATGCCAGCCGACGAGAAAGACCAGGACGCCGCAGCCGAACAATACACGCAGGAGATGAGGCGCGTCTTCGGAACCGATGGAATCCCAGCATTTGACCTGATTCAGCTTGGCATGGGACCAGAAGGTCACACTGCATCGCTCTTTCCGCATCAGGCCTCTCTTCACGAGCAAGAGCGTCTGGTCATGCCCGTATCGGTTCCCAAGCCACCACCTCCGCGCCTGACCTTCACTCCACCCCTCCTCAACGCTGCAAAGCACGTTTTGTTCCTGGTAACAGGGGCAGAGAAGGCGGACGCTGTTCAGGCTGTGCTGGAAGGGGTGCGGAACCCAGATGAATATCCTGCACAGATTGTCCAACCCAACAACGGTGACGTTACCTGGATGCTCGATACAGCAGCGTCTGATAAACTGAGCCAGAAGCAGTAGGAGATGAGACAATAAGATGGCAAGCGTGACACAACTCGTTCCATCGATCCTATCGGCTGACTTTAGTCGTCTAGGCGAACAGGTCCACGAGGTAGAGGCGGCTGGTATAGGGCGCATCCAGATAGATATCATGGATGGACACTTCGTACCCAATCTCACGATGGGCCCAGGCATTGTACAGGCGGTACGCAGTGGTACAAAGATGACGCTTGAAGCCCACTTGATGATCAGCAATCCGCAGGACTACATAGATACCTTTGCTAAAGCCGGGGCCGACGTCATCATTATTCATCAAGAAGCCTCACCACATCTGCATAAACTTATCAAGCAGATCAAGGCAGCGGGAAAGCAGGCGGGGGTTGCGCTTACACCCTCAACACCGGTCATTATGCTGCAAGATATCCTATCGTTGTGCGACCTGGTTCTCATCATGACTGTCAATCCCGGCTTTGGAGGCCAGGAGTTCATCCCCGAAATGCTGCCAAAGATCGCACAATTGAAGCAGCTAGTAGTCCAGCACGGACTGTCATGCGACATTGAAGTGGATGGCGGCATCAACGAAGAGACCATTCCACAAGTCGTCCAGGCGGGCGCGAACTTGCTCGTCGCTGGCTCATCGGTTTATAACAAAAAAGAGAGCGTTGAGGAAGCAGTCAAAAAGCTGCGCGGCCTTCTCTCTGTAAAAGTCTAAGAATGTGTTATCCTCCTGTTAAATCCTTATTCTTAGACTTTGCCGCCTAAAAAATTATTTCATCTTTTACATTTTATCCATATTTCAAGCTCAGCTTGAAATATGGATAAAATGTAAAAGATGAAATAATTTTTTAGGCGCTGAGACTACAAGAAAGAAAAAGAGACAAGTTATGTATGATGATATTACTGACGTACCCGGCTTACGCGTCGGACATGACACAAACCTGGAGGCGGGCACTGGCTGTACAGTTGTTCTTTGCGATCAGCCAATGGTAGGAGGAGTAGACGTGCGAGGGGGCGCACCAGCCACGCGCGAGACTGACCTGCTCAATCCGCTCTGCCTGGTCAACGAGGTGCACGCGGTCTTACTTACTGGTGGCAGTGCATTTGGGCTGGACGCCGCTAGTGGCATCGTCCGTTATCTCAAAGAGAGAAAGATTGGCTATGACACAGGTATTATCCCTGTGCCAATCGTGCCAGCTGCGGCTATCTTCGACCTTGTCGTCGGCTCAGCCACCGTCCATCCAGATGCAGACGCTGGATATCGCGCCAGTGAGCAGGCGAGCGAGGGTCCAATTGCGCAAGGCACTATTGGTGGCGGAACGGGTGCCACCGTCGGCAAACTATTTGGTCCGCAGCTCGCAATGAAGGGCGGGCTTGGCTCAGCCAGCATAGAGTTGATCGGCGGCATTGTGGTTGGCGCGCTCGTCGTCGTCAATGCGCTGGGAGATATTCTTGATCCCCAGACACAAAAGATTCTGGCCGGAGCACGTCATCCTCTTCAACAAAGCCATCCAGTTACCCAAAATCCTCTGGGTAGCACAACTCTCGCCGTTATCGCCACAAACGCTCGACTCAGCAAAGCGCACGTCAACAAAGTCGCCCAGATGGCGCACGATGGTATGGCACAGGTCATACGGCCTGCACACACAATGTTTGATGGCGATACGATCTTTGCACTCGCGCAAGAAGCTAAAACGCAGACACAGCAAGAGTACGACACAGCCGCTCAGAGCGTCAGCATAATAGGAGCGGCAGCGGCAAATACACTTGCACGTGCTATCGTCAAAGCAATCCTTGCAGCCAGCGATTTACACGGCTTTCCAGCAGCCAAAGCGGATTCTATGAAAAGAGAAAAGAAATAAGAGTGAGTTGCCAGTAAGCTCCATTCTGTTTGTCAGGGTTGCAACATTACAAGTAACACAATACCTCCGCCAATCAACATAAGGAGAACGCAGACCATGATTACCAGGGCGAACATATAGCTGCGAGAGGTTGCCAGGATATCTGGCACCATATCAGAGACGCGTCGCTCTGGTCGTATAGGCAATTCACGTTTCGCCGTTAATGTTTTCAGTCCTCCAGTAGCCAGATCCCAGGAATGGGTGGCAAGGTCGAGGGCGTGTTCATGATCCATCGTATTACCGGATTCAGTTGCAAGAGGAGATGGTGCCGCTCTCCCTACAGCATGAGGGGTTAGGGATTGGTTTACGGGCATCGAGTGGTTGGGAGAGATTATTTGTGGTTGATGAGGCTGAAACCTTGAGGATTGTGCATCTGAACCTGGTAACATTACTGCATTCCTCCACCCTGGAAAGGTGAAAACAAAGAACTGCTTCGGCAAAGGCCGCTTACAACATACGCACTACAGAAGGTTTACTAACTACTACTAATTGTAGTCAAACCAAAAAGTTTCGCAAGCTCTCTATGACTATTGGGGGACAAAGATGCATACCTATGGCTCTTGCAAAACGGCGAGAAGAGAAGTAAGAATACGCCCCGTCGCCCCCCAGATGCGGTACATCTGATAGTTCGATTGATAGTCATAAAAATGCACAGTCCGAGTTTTGCCAGTTCGCGTGAACTGCTCCGTATGAAAGATAGCAGGGTCAAGCAAAGCCTGGACAGGTGCTACAACGAGCTCAGCCACCTCCGCCTCCTGAAGATGCAACGTGCCCAACCCGGCGGACAAGAAAGCCACAACAGGAGTAATCACGTGATTAGAGACAACAGTAAAGACAGGAGATAACAGGCCAAGAACCTCAACGCCAGCAGGGTCCAGGCCAATCTCTTCTTCAGCCTCACGGAGAGCGGTCGTCACAGGAGAGAGATCGGACGGCTCTACCTTGCCGCCTGGAAAAGCCATCTCGCCGCTATGAGAGCGCAGCGTACTCGCGCGACGAATAAACGCCAGATATAAAGTTCCCTCTTCTATAAAAAGAGGGAGCAGAACGGCCGCCTGACGAGCTTCAGGATGATCACCCTCGACCGCATCGAAGAGAGATGTCGCCTCTTCGACCGGAGTCAGACGCTCATGTAAAGCGCGTAAAGCAGCAACCGTATGTATCCTATTGAGCCCATTCATACTTCCTATTGTAGCACATGTAGTGGGGACTTGCATTATTGTGATACAATATGACACAGAAAAATATCGGAGAGATTTGTCAGAAGGTCACGAATTGACTTGCATTCGAGGGCGGTATTTGGTATAATTGAACTATCGAGTGGGGGTATGCTTACGTACGGGCGTTTCTTGTCTTTACGAGAAGGCGTATAGCCTGCGAGTAGCGTTTCGTATCACCGTTCTGTAGAGCAAACAATAAGGTCGTATTGGATACTCTTGGCAAACAAGAGAATGGGACCGAAACGATTACCGCGCAACACCTCCTCCGATTAAGCCCTGGTCTGATGGTACACTCCCCATGCTCCAACGAAGTGCAGTCTATCTTACTGTTCTGAACTATATAAGAAATTTGCGGTTTCTTAACCGGAAGAGATGACAGCAGGTCAAGAAGGTAGAGGCGTGTGGCATTCCAGACAAGGGACAAACCGTGGATCGAAGGGGGTTAACAACCCATGCAAGCACAAAAGCACGGCGACCTTTCGACAATGCCAGCGGAAAATCAAAACAGCGGGCGGGTACAGACGATGATCGATGGAAATGACACACAAGAGCAAAACAACAGCAACCCCGAAGAGATGGAAGAACTCAACCAGAACGAGATGGAAGCGTTGCTGGCAGCATCAGCCAATCCCATTAATATCAAACGAGGCGATGTGGTCGAGGGCGTAATCGTGCGTATCGACCAGGACGAAATCCTGGTTGATATTGGCCTCAAGTCCGAGGGCGTCCTCTCCACAAAAGAGTTGCCATCGAATGGGTATGGCTCATTCAGTGAGCTTCATCTCAATGACAAAGTTCTGGTCTACGTCATTCAGCCAGAAACGTCAGAGGGGCATGCAGTGCTCTCCCTTAAGAGAGCAAACACAGAACGCCAGTGGCGTATAGCGGAAGAGCAGTACAAGAACAACGAACTCCTGAAGGCGAAAGTCATTGATTACAACAAAGGTGGGTTAATCGTTGACGTTGCAGGAATACGTGGTTTTGTACCAATCTCCCAAATATTGAATCTCAAGCGCGAAGAGGTTGCAGCTGGTGGGGAGAACCAGGAGACTGCAGCCAAACTTCAAAGCATGAAAGACAAAGAGCTTCAGCTCAAGATTATCGAGATCAATCGAGCGCGCAACCGCTTGATTCTTTCGGAGCGTTTGGCGGTACAAGAATGGCGCCAACGCCGTCGCGAAGAACTCCTCGATGAGTTGAAGCCAGGAGAGGTGCGTCGAGGTGTGGTGAGCAACCTCGCGAACTTTGGAGCCTTTGTCGATCTGGGAGGGGCTGACGGACTGGTGCATATCAGTCAGTTGGCGTGGAGTCGGGTCAACCACCCCAGTGAGGTATTGCACGTCGGACAAGATGTCGAGGTGCAGGTTCTGAGTGTTGATAAAGATAAGAAGAAGATCGCACTCTCTATCAAACGCGCCGAGGTCGATCCCTGGACGACGGTTGAGCAGCGCTACACACCCGGACAGGTTGTCACGGGAGTTGTCACGAAGATAGCGCCTTTCGGAGCCTTTGCGCGCATCGAAGATGGAATTGAGGGTCTCATTCACCTTTCCGAACTCACTCCGGGAACGGACCCCAAGTCGATCTTGCACGAAGGTGCTCAACTACAATTGCGCATCCTCCGTATCGATGCGGAGCGCCGCCGCCTCGGCTTGAGCCTGCGCCAGGCCGATGAGGTGGATGCCAGGGAAACACCAGCCGAGATGGACGAGACAGAAGAGGAAAGGACTGAATCGGCAAGTGCTCCCTCTCAGAACATGGATGGAGATCAGGCAACGGATACAGCGCCAGCAGCACCAGTGACGCCTTCACTGGAATCACTGCAGACGCATTCAGAGCCAAGCCAGCCGAAGCGCGATAACAGAAACCGCGATCGCCAGGAACGTACCGCCGAAAACGGGGCTCTGGGTGACGCGGGTGATGAAGGCGAGCTTACTGCAATGGCTGAAGCATTCAGAGCGGCCGCGCGTCAGCGCTCTTCTAAAGACGACGAGTCTCCAGACCAATAGAACCAGGCTGGATTTAACTACCAGTCTCTCTCCCCTGGAGGATGGAAACCTCCCGGCTCCCTTATGATGAGGAAGCCGGGAGGTTTTTTTCTCCGCGATAGCAAGCAAACAATGACAATATGTATCAGAAGTGGATCAGCATTTTCGCGTTGGTATTCTTGACGATGGAAAAAAAGTTGTAGTAAGATGAAATATGAAATTCACTTCAGATCGAAGCAAAATCTCAGGCACTGGACCAACGCATACGGATAGCAAAGCCTGTCTGAAAGAAGGTGGATAACTAGCACACGTATGCCTATGATATCTGCATAAATTTGTTGTACAATAGGGGATAACCATACAAAGGGCTTGCAGGAATAGAGAAGCAGGGGCAATGGTTATGGTTGAGCGAAGCCCCGTTCGTCGACGCATCAAAGAAGATACGGAGGCATCTATAAAAGAAAAAAGCCCTGCCAGGAAAGTACACCGTACATGAACAGATTGATCTCGCGACCTTTCCGCTGCAACTCTTTCTATGCAGGCAGTGTTGGGGTCGGTTGTTTCTCGATAAGAAGGTAAGCGTATATTGACAGACGGGAGGCTACGGTTGTTATCCTTGACGCTGCAAAATCGGTGTTGTATGATGAACCAAATAGTTTACCTGAGCGACAAAGAGGGCGCGGTTCCACCCTCTGCCAATGAAAGGGGGGTGACAAACCGGTGAATGATAGAGATAGGTTTGATAAATTCACAGAGCGGGCTCGCAAAGTACTGAGCCTGGCCCAAGAAGAAGCCCAGCGCTTCCAACACAATTATATAGGCACAGAACACCTCCTACTGGGTCTGGTGCGCGAAGGCGAAGGTGTTGCCGCCAAAGTACTTGCTAATCTCGGTGTCGAACTGAATAAAGTTCGCAGCGCCGTTGAATTTATTATTGGTCGCGGAGACCGGATTGTTCTCGGAGAGATCGGTCTTACTCCACGCGCCAAGAAGGTGATCGAGCTCGCAGTTGATGAAGCTCGCCGCCTGAATCACCATTATATCGGGACAGAACATCTCTTGTTAGGTCTGGTACGTGAGGGCGAGGGGATTGCGGCTGGCGTGCTTGAGAGCCTGGGTGTGAACCTTGAAAAGGTCCGCACACAGACGATCCAGGTGCTCAGTCAGTCTGGCACGCCACATGAGCGCGATGCCAAGCATTCCAAGACTCCCACGATCGATCAGATGGGCATTGATCTGACCGCCGCCGCACGCGCCGGTACGCTCGATCCCGTTGTCGGTCGCTTTCAGGAGATTGAACGAGTTATCCAGATTCTCTCCCGTCGTAACAAAAACAATCCGGCTCTCATTGGAGAACCTGGTGTTGGTAAAACAGCTATCGTCGAGGGACTGGCCCAGCGGCTTGTTTCTGGCGAGGTACCAGAGTCATTGGCCGGCAAACGCTTGCTTACTCTTGACGTTGGCTCCCTGGTAGCAGGTACCAAATACCGTGGTGAATTTGAAGAGCGCCTGAAGAAAATCATAGAAGAGATCCGCAACAGCCGCGACTGCATCATCTTTATCGATGAGGTACATACGCTTGTTGGAGCTGGTGCGGCTGAAGGCGCGGTTGACGCTGCCAATATTCTCAAGCCCGCCCTCGCACGAGGCGAGTTGCAGTGTATTGGTGCCACCACACTCGATGAATATCGCAAGTATATCGAGCGTGATGCAGCCCTACAGCGCCGCTTCCAGGAAGTCATCGTCCGCGAGCCAACCGTCGAGGAGACCATTGAGATCCTCAAGGGTATCCGCGAACGCTATGAGCAGCACCATCGCCTGATTATCACCGACGAGGCGCTCAAAGCCGCAACGGACATGGCCAGCCGGTATATCACCGATCGCTTCATGCCGGATAAAGCCATCGATCTGATCGATGAGGCTGCCAGCCGTGTACGCATGCAGAACTCGCTCGCTCCTCTCAACCTCAAAGAGGCTATGAAGGGCCTGGAGTCGGTGCTGCGCGAAAAGGAAGCCGCAATCCAGCAGCAAGAGTATGAACTAGCAGCTGAGCTACGTGATCGTGAAGTAAAGCTACGTGACCGTATTGCTAAACTAGAATCTGGCTGGCACAAAGAGCGGGGGAACGAGAAGCCGACCGTTGGCGAAGAGGAGATCGCACAGATCGTCTCGATGTGGACGGGTATCCCGGTTATGCGTATCGCCCAGGAAGAGTCGCAGCGTTTACTTCAGATGGAAGATGCACTGCACTCACGCGTCATTGGTCAGAACGAGGCAATCGAGAAGATCGCACGCGCTGTCCGCCGCGCACGCGCGGGCCTGAAAGATCCGAAGCGCCCTATCGGCTCCTTCATCTTCATGGGTCCTACTGGCGTTGGTAAGACAGAGCTGGCAAAAGCACTGGCCGAATTTATGTTCGGTAGTGAAGAAGCCCTGATCAAGATCGATATGTCAGAGTTTATGGAGCGCCACTCCGCTGCCCGCCTGGTTGGTGCCCCTCCCGGATATGTTGGCTACGAAGAAGGTGGTCAGCTTACCGAGGCAGTACGCCGCAAGTCCTACAGTGTGATCCTGCTCGACGAAATTGAAAAGGCTCACCCTGATGTCTTCAATATGCTGCTCCAGATCCTGGAAGATGGCAAATTGACAGATGCCAAAGGACGCACGGTCGACTTCCGTAACACCATTATCATCATGACATCGAACGTCGGTGCCGCTCTCCTTAATAAGGAAGCGTCGATTGGCTTTAAGCAGTCGAAGGACAAGGCGAAAGCAAATCAGGCTGACTACGAGGCAATGAAGGGTAAGGTGCTCGGCGAGTTGAAGAATACGTTTAAGCCGGAGTTCCTCAACCGTATTGATGAAGTTATTGTCTTCCACTCTCTACGGATGGAAGAGATGTACTCTATCGTTGATCTGTTACTCAATCGCGTCCGTGTGCAATTGACGGAGCAGCAGGTCGAACTGGTTGCACCACAATCTGCAAAGGACTTCTTGATCGACAAGGGCTTCGATCCTGAGTATGGTGCCCGTCCACTGCGGCGGACAATCCAGCGCATGGTTGAAGATCCACTGGCTGAAGGCTTACTGCAAGGTAAGTTCCATCCAGGTGATCTCATCGAAGCAAGCGTCGTAGAGGACGATCTTGTCCTGCAGGTTCGTAACCGGATCGAGCAGTTGCCACCTCCAGCGACGGCGGCCCCAGAAGCGGCGCTCTCGGCTGGCGGCGAAAGCAGCGCGAATAACGAGAACTAACAACCGAAGGGGCGTGACAACCAGTTACGCCCCTTTCTATTTGTTCATTTCAAAACATTTTACCTGGAAGTAGACAAGACGACAGGCCAGGATCAAAACGTTCTATGAGAAAAGAATAGTGGCAAACGAGACATGGCAAAAATACGGACGAAATATATCTGCCAACAGTGTGGTGCGGAACATAGCAAGTGGATGGGGAAATGCCCGGATTGTAACTCATGGAACACGCTCGAAGAAACACAGGATGTTCCACAAAGCCCCACGCAACAACGTCGCCAGAATCTCCTGGGTTCAACACAACTGGCACAGGGAACACAAACACCCGTCGTCCTACCACAGATCAAGCCACTGATTCAGGAGCGTATCTCCGTCGGCTATCCTGAAATGGATCGTGTGCTGGGTGGCGGCCTGGTAGCAGGTTCGCTCATCTTAATTGGTGGAGAGCCAGGCATCGGCAAATCCACGCTTCTCTTACAGGTATCTGGCGCAATCGCACAGGAGGTAGGCCCTGTGCTCTACGTCTCTGGCGAAGAGTCGATAGAGCAGGTCAAGATGCGTGCGGAGCGCCTTGACATTACTGGTGAGCAGCTCTATCTGCTAGCAGCGATCGAACTTGATATCATCACAGAGGCGGTTAATCGTCTCAAACCTTCACTGGTCATCATAGACTCTATTCAGACGGTCATTGCAAGCCATCTGACGGCAGCACCTGGCAGTATCAGCCAGGTCCGCGAGTGTACGCTGCAACTGATGCAACTGGCCAAGCATTCGCAGATTCCCATCTTCATCATCGGACATGTCACCAAAGAGGGAACGGTTGCTGGCCCAAAGGCTCTCGAACATATTGCAGATGCAGTACTCTATCTGGAAGGCGAACGCTATCACTCATACCGCTTGTTACGCGGCGTCAAAAACCGCTTTGGCGCGACACACGAAGTGGGCGTCTTCGAGATGCAGGGAGAAGGGTTGGTAGAAGTCTCTAATCCATCTGCCGTCTTTCTCTCCGATCGGGCCAGTGGAGCGAGTGGCTCCGCAGTTGTTGTAAGCATGGAAGGTACACGTCCACTACTTATCGAGGTCCAGGCCCTGGTAACACCTAGCAACTTTGGCAATCCACGCTGCACAACCAACGGTATCGATCACAACCGCCTCTTAATGTTGATGGCAGTGCTCACCAAACGCGTCGGGCTGGCCGTGGGGAGCCACGATGTCTATGCAAACGTCATCGGCGGCTTCACAGTAGAAGAACCATCAATAGACCTGGGAGTCGCAGCCGCAATCGCATCCAGCTATCGAGAGCGACTTATTCCTCCGGATATGGCACTTATAGGCGAGATTGGCCTGTCGGGCGAACTGCGCGCAGTCAGCAGGCTCACACTCCGCGTACGCGAGGCTGCCAAGCTTGGCTTTAAGCGCTGCATCATTCCTGGTGCCGGTAAAAGCGAACGAGTGCGTACAGAGCTAGAAGACGCGGGCTTGCCAGCCGACTTTAAAGTAATTACCGCGAGTTCACTTGCGGTAGCACTGGAGATTGCTTTACACTAGAGAGAGAAGGGAGAAAAAGCCTGAGCTTTCAGGCGGAAGTAATCACTCGAAAGGATCAGATAATAGGAATACACATACGCCTATTGCTTCCTATGCAGAAACGGTGTATACTTCAGAAATCAACACACTACTTTTTAAGAATGGTTTACTCAGCGGGCACGTAATCTACCACGATAGCTGACAAGGCAACATTTTTCTTGCTATCATCATTTTTATTCTTAATCACCGACCTGTCAGCCGAACGAGCGAGCCGCGTCGCCCTCTTGAGATAGAGCACGTTTACGTGCGCTGCTTGGAGGATGCAGGGATGTCAGTGAATACAGTTGCGCGCATAGTGGGAGGCCTCGTAGCCATCGGTTCGATCGTTGGAATCGTATTTCTCAACGATTCTCCTATCCGGCTGCCACTTCCAATGCTCATCGCTATGGCCGTCATCATTACCGTTGTAGCATTTGTCATTACTCCGTATATTACGGTCGTGCCCTATCAATGGATTCGCAACAAGATCAGAGTAGCCTCGGCTGGCGACCTGGTGGCGGCCGTTATCGGCTTAACCATAGGGCTCATCATCGCTGCCCTCCTGGCCATTCCATTGCAATATCTTCCCTGGTATCTCGGCCACCTCGCGCCATTTCTCGCCGCAGTCATTTTTGGCTATCTCGGCCTTACAGGTGCTGTTCAGAGGAAAAGCGATATTGCCCATCTCTTTCAGAACGCGACACTTCGCCGGCGCGAGCGAGACGAAGAACGAGGCGAACGAGCTGAGCGAGGCAAGAAGCGTGAGCCAGAGAAAGAGACCGCTGTCGTGCCAGCCTTCCCGACACAGCCCATATTGCTGGATACCAGCACGATTATCGACGGGCGCATTGCAGATATCAGCCAGACGGGTTTTATTGCAGGCACGTTAGTTGTGCCGCGCTTCGTGCTCAACGAACTACAGCGCATTGCAGACTCTGCCGATACCATGCGCCGCAATCGAGGCCGAAGAGGTCTGGAGATTCTCAATCGGCTACAGAAAGACGCTACCGTCCCCATCGAGATCGTTGATACCGACGTGGAAGGGATAGCCGATGTCGATGGCAAACTGGTCAAGGTTGCCCGCGACCAGCACTGCCCAATCATCACCAACGATTTCAACCTGAACCGCGTTGCCGAACTACAGGGCGTGAAGGTCTTAAACATCAATGAGCTGGCGAACGCAATTAAACCTGTTCTTCTGCCGGGAGAAGACATTCACATCAAGATCATGCAGGATGGCAAAGAGCTTGGGCAGGGAGTAGGGTACCTGGACGACGGAACGATGATCGTTGTAGAAAATGGACGGCAATACATGAATATGACGCTGGAGGTGAGCGTCACGCGTGTGCTCCAGACCGTCGCTGGCCGGATGATCTTTGCGCACCCAAAGCAAGCGTTAACGACAACAAATATAACTCCTACACCTCAACCAGCACCGATCAAGCAAAAGCAAGTCTAATTTTATGCAAGAGAAAGCAGCCGCCGTTATTGTGGCAGCCGGGGCAAGCCGGCGGATGGGGCGTGATAAGCTCTGGATTCCGCTGGCAGGCCGCATCACGCTAGCACGAACTATCGACGTATTTCAGGCTTCGACGCTCATCGATTGCATCATCGTCGTTACAAGTACAGAACGACTCGCAGAAACCAGAGAGCTCAGCAAGCAAGAACAATGGGATAAGATTGTAGCCATTGTACCAGGGGGAGTGCGTAGACAAGATTCTGTCCGCGTTGGCCTCGACGAACTCGCAGTAAACAATCCTGGCTGCCAGTGGGTTATGATCCACGATGGTGCGCGACCATTTATAACCTCTGCTACCCTGGAGGCAGGGCTGGTGGCGGCTCAGATTCATGATGCGGCCATCGCAGGCGTACCCGTTAAAGACACCATTAAGCAGGTATACGAGGGCAAGATACAGGCCACGCCGAACCGAGAACATCTGTGGGCGGTGCAGACTCCCCAGGTCTTCTCATTTGATCTGATCCATCAGGCTCACCACTCCGCCCTTGCGGAAGAGGATGCAACGGACGATGCAATGCTCCTGGAGCGACTGGGCCATCACGTTTACATTTTTCCAGGTTCTTACACAAATATAAAAATCACAACACAAGAAGATCTGCTCTTTGCAGAAGCATTCTTACGAGGATGAAGATGGCGATACGCGTTGGCTCCGGATACGATGTGCACGCATTTATAGAGGGTCGGCCCCTTGTACTGGGAGGTGTTACTATCCCCCATCCATACGGCCTCTCAGGCCATTCCGACGCCGATACGGTCATTCACGCCATCGTAGATGCACTTTTAGGCGCGGCCGCTCTAGGCGATATCGGCACACACTTTCCATCCAACGATGAACGCTGGAAGGATCAACCTAGCCACGTCTTCCTCACCTACACCTATCACTTACTGCACAAACGATCTACGACTATAGGAAATATAGATGCTACGATTGTAGCCGAACGCCCAAAGCTAGCTCCATACGTTCAAGCTATGCGTATGAACCTGGCTGAGTACTTGCACCTGGATATCGACCAGGTCAGCGTGAAGGCGACGACGACAGATGGACTAGGGTTTGCTGGAAGGCGTGAGGGTATTGCTTGTTACGCTGTTGCGCTTATTGAGACCAGGTAGTTTTATTTCTCTTCAAAAGCCTTATAGACTTCGTCGGTCCTGGCGGCCATAATGAAATCCATGCGTTGCAGGCCACGGATTTTGTGCGTCCACCATGCGACGCCGACGGAGCCCCATTCGGTCAAGATCGCTGGATGATGGCCCTCTGCTTCAGCAATCTCGCCTACTTTGTTGGTAAAGGCTAGAGCGGCCGCGAAATCTTTGAACTTGTAGACATGCTCAAGACGCTTTTCACCATCCGGCTCCAGGATAACCCAGGTTGGAATCTGCCTGATATATTCAGCAACTTCCGCATCTGTCACTTTCTGAACTGATTCGGCCATATCTCGTCTCCCTTATTTTTGATCCTCTCTCACCTCTTTTATAGGTCCAGCAGGTTTCCTGACAGAAGATGTTTCAACTTGTTCATCGTTTGATGCCATCAGCATGCCCAGTGCCTGACGAGAATTGAGCGGTACCCTGGGAACATTCTTTGTCATCTTGTGAATGTCCTCCATAGGGAGATCGGACATCAGCGTATCTTTCATTTCTTTCGCCTTCCCCAACCCCTTACCCGCATCACGCGCAATTGATTGGAGCATCTTGGGACCAAACAAGGCGAGCACTACTCCGGCGATTACAAGTATATCGATAATATGCATAAAAACGCTCCTTTCAGGAGAGTAGCAGCGCAAAATCAGTTACTAGCAACACTGCATCCATTGTACCATACACAATACGCCCCATCCCAAACGGATTCTATACCAATTTGGGCTATGCAGCGTTTAGTTAGGTAAGAGCTTAAGAGGCCTCATGGTATCATGAACATGGGCATCCATTTATAGTACGAAAGAAGAAGAGAGAGCTTATACGGAATGCAACAGACGGTCAAACCACAAACTCAGCCAGGCGCGCAAGTTCAATCAATGATTATAACGGCAATCACCTTATTTGCTCTTTCAGGTTTGATGGTAGGTTTTACAGTGGGAGCGTTCACTCACCCTCGCTCAACTCCTCAGACCCATAAAGATACCAAAGTTCCTGTGCTGGCGGTAAGCAAGTCACCAACACCAACACAAGCTCCTACAGTAGATCTAGCGACAGTCAGAATTGGCTGCCCTATTCCTGGCAGCTATAGCATGACTCAGGTTCCAGATGGAACGACTGACTACACCTTTTCCGCACAGATCGTAGACAAATCAATAGATAATGCCTCAGCCTGCGGAAAAGGGAAACCTCTGGCAATGCCTGACCTTAGTTGTAAAATGTGGCTCGTCAAAGAGCAGGATGATGCCAGAAAGTTGGCGGAAAGAATTAACAAGCAGCCCGACGATCAGAGACAGGCAATATGGAATCTTCAGGTACCATTTCCCAAAGAAGATACACAGGCACTTCAAATGGATAATGGCAGCTCAACGTCCATGAACTGTAACCCCACCGGCGGCGAGACAACCTGGCACTACAAACTATCACCAGCTCTGAAACCGGGAACCTATTACATAGCGATATTAGCCAACTGGCATGGAGCTTACTCGAACTGGACATGGGTTCCACTTATGGTTGCTAAAAACTAAAGGCGCATTTACTTTCCGTCAAATGCGCCTTCCAGCACACTACGAATTCACTGTTTTCTATAATTTTTAATGAACGTATTACACTTTCTCCATTTCTAAAACCTCTTGCGCTTAGCGCAAGAGGTTTTAGAAATGGAGAAAGTGTAATACGTTCATTAAAAAGGGCATATCAAACGTGCACACATACATGTCTACGATTTATGAAGAGTGTCAAGAAGGAGAGGTGGTACCGCGCACAACACCACGTATAAGTGCGGCAAACTTACCACGTACGGCATCTGCGATCGCCAATACATCTACGTGATCGACTTCTTTCGTCTCCTGACCGGTCGCGGTATTCGTAATCAGGCTCACACCAAGCACGCGCATGCCTGCCTGACGCGCAACGATGACTTCGGGAACCGTAGACATCCCCACAGCGTCAGTGCCAATCATGCGCAAAAAGGTTAATTCAGCGGCAGTCTCAAAGTTTGGGCCAGCGACCATTGTGTACACGCCCTCATGCAGAGTCAGTTCGGGATGCTCGCGAGCGACTTCGTGGGCAAGTGTACGTAAAGAGGCATCATACGCTTTAGAGACAGCCGGAAAGCGCGCGCCCAGACGCTCATCATGTAGGCCCACCAGTGGACTGAAGCCAGCCATACCCGGAAAGAAAATATGGTCACGAAGCAGCATAAAATGACCGGGTAGATAAGCGGGATTGACACCACCCGCCGCATTGCTCACAATCAAAGAATGTGCACCAAGTAGATGCATGACACGCACAGGTAACGTAATGGTTGCAGGATCATAACCCTCATACATATGAAAACGCCCCTGCATCGCCACAACCGACACACCCTCCAGCGTCCCAAGCAGCAAGCGCCCCGCGTGACCTGCCACCGTCGAACGGGCAAAATGGGGAATCTCCTCATAGGGAATTGCAACCGCATCCTGTATCTCAGTCACCAGATCACCTAGACCAGAACCCAGGATCATGCCCAGAGCTGGCTTCAAATTTGAACGAGCCTGTACTGCGTGCGCCGCCTCCAGCGCTTTCTCATAATTCATACTATTCTCCTTTTAGTCCTCTACATCTTCGTTAAAGCAAGGATAGCATATGCAGCGAACAGGAGTACAGGCTACCCTGGAACGGCAAAAGGTTGACGGAGTGTGCAAGGAGAGAAGGAAGCAACTCGCCCCAAAATGGTGCTATAATGAACTCAATATTCGTGCATAGAGCACAAAACTCTGGCATTTTCAGTGCTAGAGTGTCACAACGCAACGCACACGAGGAGGCAACATCCTCGTTCATAACGATAAGGAGAGAGCATAGAAATGGCAAAACTGCAAGACATGTTTACGCAAGCACGGCGCGCACAGAGTGGTGGTGGAATCGGATTTATTGGCAAAAACAAATCTGAAAGCAAACCTCACAGTGCGGCAATCGTTGCAGAGTTTCCTCAGATAACAGCCGGTAGCGCCGAGGCAGCGTTAAAAGCTGGTGCAGACGGGCTACTCTTCGCCTGGGATGGAAAAGATACAATGGCATTAGAGACCCTCAAGCAAGAGATTGATGCAGCCAGAGCTAGCAATGAGAACGCCATTGTAGGCCTCAACATCACTGGTAGCCTGGAGATGCTCGATCAAGAGAGCTTACAACAGATCAAAGAGCAGGGAATTCAATATATCATCCTTCCTTTTGATGCGCCAGCACGTCTGCTCGCATTAGAGGGCAAAGACTTGGAAAAAGTGGTGATTGTCCCAAGACGCGAGGGAGAGATCTATCCAATCTACATCCATAACCTGACCGCCTTCGATGGCATCAGCGCTGTCCTGCTCGACTTTGGGCTCAGCGACAAGATTGGCTCAATGAGCATTGAAGAAGTGCTGGACTATCGCGCCATACGCGAGGCTGTCCGCTTCCCCGCATTCCTGCATGTGAAGGGAAACCTGACCCAGGCAGACGCCTTTACAATCAGCACTCTTGGCGTCCAGGCCCTTGTGTTAACAGCACAGGACGAAGAAGAGGACACGCGCGAACAGATCAAGGATCTGCGCGCACTCCTCGAAAAGGTGTACGAGGAAGAGAAAGAGAAAGACAACTCATCTTCGGGCCCTGGTGGACGCAGCAGATAAGCATCAATCAGAACACAGAGAAAGAGGGGCGCTTGTATGACAGGCACCCCTCTTTCTCTCTATTTCTAACATACAAGTACTGTAAGCCTCAAAGGGTGTGTCCAAGACTCATCGCATCCACATTCTTAGTAGACGAGATAGTGCAGCTTCGCTGCCTGAAAGATTGTAGTATATAATTTTACTTTTTCTACATTTTTAAGCGAAGCTTAAAAATGTAGAAAAAGTAAAATTATATACGAATGCAACGAGCGCCGAAGGCGCGAGAATGCGGTGGTGATGAGCTTCGGACACTCTCTAGGCGGAAGAATTGCTATCTTTGTCTTCAAGTTTCTGAGGCCGCTGAGGAACTGGAATGCGACTGGACGTGGATTGCCAGTAGAGCTGGCGGCGAGGAACTCGGCGCAACAGCGCCTGTGTTTTTTGCCAGACTTGCTCCGGATGAACGTTATTGCGCCAGTAGTAATAGCAGGCCACTTCATCGGGCTCTGTACTCAGGAGAGCAGTCCAGGCCGGCTCCAGCATATCTTCGCCCTTTTCATCTAGATTGAAATTTTGCAGCCAGAGCTGGCTATGCTTCTCGTAGCGTCGTGTCGCCTCAACCACCCGTTGCCCCCAGGTTTCCACCATTGATACATCAGCGTCCAGCAACTGCCAGAAGAGATGGCAACCAATCGTATCTAACGAAGGAATTGTTCCCAGATCATCAAGCAGACTCAGGTCTTGAGGAAGCAGAATGATCGATGTTTTTGTATGTACATTCACCCGCTTCGCACAGGAGAAAAGCTCATTCAAAAAGTCGAGCATTGAGCGCCGGCGAAAATTATCCAGGTCTGTAATATCGGGACAGAGGGCGCGACAGACAGAACAGAAGCAGGTGATATCGGGTACACGCGGCTCATCCAGGACGATGCCGCTGAAAGAGTACGTCGATAAATAGTACTCGACTTCTTTAAAAAGCCAGGAACGGAATGACTCATGATTAAAACAGGACATATCGTGAGCACGCCCATGACGGTCCTTCACCACTGACTCTGGATGATGAAACGTATACCAGCTCGGCATAAAAACAGGACCAGCGAACAGATTGCCAAAGCGGCCCAGACTAAGATAAACCTTGAGTCCAGCCTCTTGAGCAAGAGCTAGTCCCCGCTCAAAATCTCGCGGCCAGCGCTGCTCCTCCTGTTCATGAATCGCGTAGACAATCCCTGTGGCACCAGTAGCGCGGATCTGCTCAAAGTCTCGCTTTATTGTTTCAGGATGAAAGAAAGGGTGAAAGTATGCAACCGTTATATCCATGTTACCACCAGAATTGTAGAAAAAGGAAAGATAGGAGAAGGTTGAGAAAATGCATATCCGTTTCACAGTATAGCATGGAATGTGAAAACATCCTAAAAGAAGGTATTTTTTAGCTATGGCTTCTTTTGTAGAATGGCTTGACAAGTTCTGCATTTCCAGGCACAATGCAGGCATGAACTACGCGCATTCTACTCCACATTCGCCATCATACGATAGACATATGGTCAGCAACGCTTATATCGTCCAGTCGTATGCAAAAATTAATCTAACGCTAGATGTGCTGGGCAAGCGATCAGATGGGTATCATGAACTGGCAACTGTTATGCAGACAGTTGATCTTTATGATACTCTCTGCTTCGTTGCAACGGATGAAGACCGGGTAAGCATATCTTGTAATCAGCCAGAGCTATGCAACGATGAGAATCTGGTCGTCCGCGCTGCACATGCAATACGCAAAAGACTAAATCTGACACAAGGGTTGCTGATCGAACTGCACAAATGCATCCCAGTCGCAGCGGGTCTGGGAGGAGGAAGTGGCAATGCTGCAGCCGTCCTTCAGGCACTGCAGCGCTGGTGGCAACTGCCGTTAGATGCTCGTGAACTCTGGTCGATGGCAGCCGAACTGGGCTCAGATGTTCCATTCTTTCTTTCAGGTGGACTCGCGCTTTGCGAAGGGCGGGGAGAGAAGATTACTCCGTTAGAGCTCCACTGGCCGCTTGCTATGCGCTGGCTCCTTCTGATCAAGCCAGCGATCGCGGTCTCTACAGCGAGGGTTTTTCGTAATCTGACGGTGAACGATTACAGTACAGGGGCAGAAAGCAGGACTGTACAGGCCGCACTACAGTCGAAAAGTCCACTGCGGCCAACAGATCTTCATAATAGTCTGGAGCGCGGAGTTGTAGAACAGTATCCAGAAGTTGCGCAGGCACGCAACGCAGTGCTTGATGCGGGAGCAGACTATGTCCAGCTCTCTGGCAGCGGGCCAACGCTCTTCACTTCGTTCTCTACACTCGCAACCGCATCTCAGGTGCAGCAGCGTTTGCAGACACAGGGGTACGAGGTCTATCTGACGCGACCGATCCATTCAGGCGGTGATGAGATCCAATTTTTTTCATAGCAACGTGCGATTCTATTTGTGAAAGGAGCTGCGATGAACATCTGGGATTCAGTACACCGGGGTCTGGACAAAGCATCGAAAGAGGCCGGACGTATCGCTAGAATGCAGCGCCTTCGTTTTCAGATCGATAAAGCGGCTCGTCAAATTAATACTCAGGAAGGCACGCTACTACATCAGGTCATGGATCTGTTTATGGCTGGTCAACTGACTCAGGGCGAACTGCTTCCCCTCTGCCATGAAATTATGAGCTTACAGCAGCAATTAGCGCAGGCGCAGAGCGAGCTGCAAGTACTGCAAAGTCAAGGTCCGCAACCATCCCAACCTGGGCAGGAGATAAATGCGCCAACCACTTCGAGCGGAGAGATTGCGCCTACGATGTACGCCCCTCCGCCTTCTACATCCAGCACACCTCCCTATCAGCCCTTCGACGCAAGCGTACCAGCAATCCCCCCGCCACCGCCACCACCAGGAATGGACCTACAGACGCTTTATTCACAAGAAGCGACCATGAACACGTTCTCAGGAAGGAATGCCACCGACGCTCCCACTATCAGTGCGCAAGAAACAATGCTTATGCATGAGGGAGGATCTGGCCAACAACCCGGTAATGAGGCCGCGAGGGCATCAGTGGACAAGAATCAGCAATCGGGCATAGAGAGCGGACAGCGCTGCCCTCAATGTCACGCGGAGGTGCTGCCCGGCTACTACTTCTGCCAGAATTGTGGTAGCGCACTTCTACCACAAGAGAGTTATTATCCACCAACGATACGCGCCAGTGGATCAGAGTCGTTCTATCAATCGGGGCAGGAGCGATCTGATCTGCCTTCCTCTCGCCAGGAGAATGAGGCACCGCCATACAGCGCTCCTCCCCCACCACCCAATACAGCATCAGAAACAAAAGATGGAGGACACTAACCTGCGGCAACATCTTATTACCGCCCTGTGTATCTTATTACGCCTTCCGTTTGCGCTGCTCGACAGCCTTCGGAGGCCCTTTATCCATAGAGCATGGCATGATCCGCGTACGATAGTCGTCATTAAGCCATGCTGCATTGGCGACTTGATTATGACGACGCCGCTACTTGAAGTTCTTCAAGAGAACTATCCAGCGGCGCAGATTACCTATGTAGCAGGCACCTGGTCGAAGACGGTTGCAGAACACCATCCAGCCGTCAGCACTGTCATCGCTTGCGGCACCGTTGGCATTCCTGGTCGTTATCGCATGAAAGACTATATGAAGCTGGCACAACGCCTGCGAAGCGAGCACTTCGATCTGGCCTTTGTGTTGGATCGTTCGCCCATGCTTACGCTCCTGCCCTGGTTAGCGGGGGTGGTACGACGGGTTGGACCGGATAGCCTGGGGCGCGGCTTCTCGCTGACGGACCGCGTCCCTGTCTCTGCATCTCCCGAACATCTAGAACATGAGGCAGATATTTATCTCGATCTGGCACGAGCACTCAAGCTAAAAATGGATCATCCGCGTATGCGCTTTGTCCCAACCGAAGAGGAACGCCAGACGGTTGTGCGGAGCGAGCACAGGCAGGTCGCAGTCTTCACAGGCGGCGGAAGCAATCCAGGTATGGATCTTACAGCCAAACGCTGGCCGCTAGAACGTTATCGTGAGATAGTGAGCAAGCTTGTCCACGAATTAGACGTGCAGGTGCTTCTCATCGGCGGACCCGACGATGCTAAACTCAATCAGACATTAATCGCCGGGCTCAATGTTCCTGAAGGGATGGTTCTAGATTTAGCGGGGAAGACGAGCTTTGGGCAGAGCGCGGCGCGGATTGAGGCTTGTGCTCTGTTTGTTGGCAATGATAGCAGTCCGATGCATCTAGCAGCGGCGGTGAACACGCCAGTTATCGCCATCTTTGGGCCAACCAGTCCACAAGAGTACGGACCTTATCCATTGAATGATCCCCAACATATTGCGCTCTGGCATAATCCAAAGGGACGACCATGCTTTTTTCTCGGCAAGATGCAGCCCTGCGCAGACTGCACTTGTATGCAAGCCGTGACGGTTGAAGAGGTATGGAATGCAGTAGAGCGTCTGATAGGACAGACTCGCAGTGAAGAGGTAGGTAGCCAATGAGGAACTTGCTGCGAATGCTCCTGCTCACGATAATACGCATTATAGGCGCTCTACAGAATCGAAAAGCGGCCTTGAATGATCACAAGAGGGTACCCAGCCGTATCTTGCTTCTTCGCCCAGATCACTTTGGTGACGCGATTTTGATGACTCCAATACTGCAAGCTCTCAGAAATCATGCACCAGATGCGCATATCACGATGATGATCGGCCCCTGGTCAAGTGAGGTTGTCGCACGCCATCCGGCTCTGGATCGGCTGATCACCTGCCCATTTCCGGGCTTCCAGCGAACTCCACAGCGAGCGCTCGACCCATATATCCTGCTATTCCGTATTGCACAGCAGGTGCGACGAGAACACTACGATCTGGCAATCAACCTGCGGCCCGACTTCTGGTGGGGCGCGGCTCTGATCTATCTCGCCGGAGTTCCACGGCGCATCGGCTACGCAATTCAGCCAGGAACGCCCTTTCTTTCACGTACCCTGCCGTTTCCAGTAGTGGAGCACGCAACAGTCTCAAATCTTCGTCTAGGAAGCGCCGGGCTACAGGCTCTCGGCTATCCGGCACTCGAAGAACCTTATACACCAGCGCGGTATCCGCTCTCCTTTCAGCCAACACATGCTGAGCGGACATGGGTTGATGAACACCTGCAGAGTGCAGGGGTTGATTCCAAAGAACCAGTTGCGGTTCTTCATGCTGGAACTGGCGGTGCGGTCAAGCTCTGGAGAAATGAAGCGTGGTCGTCTATTGCAGATAAGCTTGCGACCACCGAGATCTTGCCACGGGCAGCTCGTATTGTGCTAACCGGCAGTAAGAGCGAGATTTCTATGGTAGAAGAGATTGCACGAGGAATGAAGAGCCAACCTGTGCTTCTGACGAGCACAACGGTGGGTCAGTTGGCAGCACTCTTAGGCCGAGCACAACTGGTGCTTGGCGTTGATAATGGTCCTCTGCATATGGCTGTAGCCCAGAATACGCCCTCGCTGCGTCTCTTTGGACCAACAGATCCACACATCTTTGGACCCTGGGGAGATCAAAAACGCCATCGAGTTATCGCGGCGATACAGCCCTGTGCGACCTGTCTGACAATTCCTTGCGGACGCCTCGATTTTCGGCCAGAAGAGCTTGCAGAGCACCCTTGCGTCCGTAATATCCCTGAACGGCAGGTGTTACGAATGATCGCAGAGCTTGTACAAACAGAAGTATCACCGTATGGGTCTTGATAATAGAGAGGAAGAAGAGAATGTTTTGTAATAGATATCAGAATACGTCGATTTTAGGAAGAAAAAATGGCACGTACAGCACAGGCTCAAAATAGAGACGACTACGGCTACCCGACGCGACCAGACTCACAGCGCAAGTTACGCAATAGTCTGGTTCATACGAGTAAAAGAATCGTACTTGCCGGTATCTCTCTATTTATGCTCTTACCAGGAGCCTATCTCCATCTCAAACGACTGGGCAAGCGCTATCGGCCGCTTCATCCACACACATTTCATCCCAGGCGTATTCTCGTGCTACGGCTCGATCTGATTGGTGATCTCGTCCTATCCCTCGTCCTGGTTCGACTGCTCAAGCGAACGTATCCAGATGCAGAGATCGACCTGCTTGCCTTACCATCAAGTGCAAAGGTGATCACAGACGATGCCGACGTTGCCGAAGTTCTTGCGTATAATCCTAACGTCTGGCGTCGGCCGCAAGCATTGCTGCAAGCGAAAAACTGGCGCGAGTTGAGCATGCTACGGAGCCATCTGCAAGCACGCAAGTACGATCTTGCGGTAAGCGTCTTTGGACCCTGGGCTGCTCTGATTGCAGTACTGAGTGGGGCCAGACGCGTGCTCGGCTTTGCCCAGGAGAGCTATCCAGGTTTATTAACCGATAGCGTACCGGGTCAACATTGGGATGAGGCCGATCATGTACATGAGGTTGATTATTGTTTAAGACTGGCTCAAGCGGCTGGAGCGAGTGCCGCTCCTGACGATCGTATTCCCACTCTCAATGTCAGTGTCGATGCACAACAGGAGGCAACAGAGCTTTTGCAACGCGAAGGCATCGATCAGAATAAGCTCCTTATCGCTTGCCATGTCAGTTCTAATAACGGACAATCCAAACGCTGGCCCATTCCCTACTGGGCGCGACTTGCCGATCGCCTGATCCGCGAAGACAACTACAATCTTCTTTTTACCGGAGCACCTGATGATCTTCCATTAATTGCTGCCATCACTCAACGCATGCAGGAGCAATCGTACTATAATTTAGCGGGCAAGACGAGCTTAAGCCAACTGGCCGCCGTGCTGCAAAGAGCAGATCTGCTCATCACAGGAGATAGCGGGCCGATGCATATCGCGGCAGCGGTAGGCACAGCACTGATCGCTATTCATGGGCCCACCGATCCAGCGCTGAGTGGTCCTGTCAGCCCACACGCAACGATTCTACGCGATCCAATCTGGTGCAGTCCATGTTACAAGGCAAAGGGAGCACCCGCCGACTGCCGCTTTTATACTACGCAATGCATGAAGAATGTTTCGCCTGAGCAGGTTAGAGCAGTTGTCCATGAGAAATTACAGCAGCGAGACAAGAACACACAGCCCGATCCAATACGGAGAATCAATGACCAATAAGATTATCGACTTGCAAGCAGCGGTCGAAGCAAATTTCGCTGAAGAGATGGCCTGCTTTGGACGCGGATTGCCGGGAGCTACATTTCATCAGGACGAGGAGCTCACATGGTTCCTCACTGGCCCGAAAGGTCCCAACGGCGTGTTACTCACCGCATTTACGCATACAAACGATGCACATATTCATACTCGAATTACAGAGACTCTGGACATGTTCAAGTTCAAGCATGTACAGGAGATCGGCTGGCGCGTCGGGCCAACAGCGTATCCTTCTGATCTTAGCAGCTATCTACAAGCACACGGTTTGATTCATAGAGCAACAATGACCTGTATGCTGCTCGAAACGGCAAATGTGCTACCAGAACCAACAATGCCGCCTGAGTTGGTGATCGAAGAAGTAGCCGATGAAGAGACTCTAAAGGTTAAATGCGATGTTGAGAGGAGAGGATTTGGGTCAACAGAGGCAATGGCTCAAAAGTATTACCAGTCGTATATACACAGCGGATTTGGTACAGGTACTGCCTGGCATCACTATATTGGCTGGCTGAACGATAAGCCCGTTGTAGTCGCGACCCTGCTGTTACATAAAGGAGTTGCTGGCATTTACGGCCTTACCACGGTTGAGGAGGCACGTTGCCAGGGAGCAGGCGAGACGTTGACACGCTACGTTGTGCAAGAAGCAAAAAAGCTCAACTATTCCGTAGTCACGCTCTCTCCTACAGATATGAGTGAAGCTATTTACCGCCGTATCGGTTTTCGCGACTACTGCAAGCTCTATCACTATAGATTGTCAGTGAGACAAGAGAATTGAATAATCATGCATAAAACACAGATACACCTTCCAAAAAATGCGCGCATCCTGGTTGTCAAGCTAGCAGGTATCGGCGATCTTCTCCTGGCAACACCAGCCCTCCGAGCCCTGCGCGAGACATATCCGCAGGCGCGAATCGACCTGCTCGTCACACCAGACTCAGCCGGGCTCCTCAATGGCTGGGAGGTCATTGATAACACTTTTGTCCTGGACAAGTACCTCTTCGATGATCCTAAAGCTATCGTAAGAAATCCGCGCACCCTCTTGCGTCTCAGAGACGTATGGCGAACACTGCGCGCTGGCCATTACGATGCTGTACTGCTCCTTCATCATCTCACGCTCCCCTTTGGACGACTGAAACATCAGTTGCTGATGCGGGTTACCGGAGCGAAGTGGCGTATTGGGCTGGACAACGGGCACGGCTGGTTTCTCAATGTCCGGGTGAAAGATCGTGGATTTGGCGCGCTTCACGAAGCCGAGTATACTATGGCAGTAGCAGAGGCCGCTGGAGCAACGATCAGAAGCAAGCAACTAGAACTGCCACTACAGGAACAAGAGCGCACAGCAGCGAAGCAAATAGTGTATGAGAGTACGACTGAAGAAGATAGTGTTCGTCCGATTATTGCTCTGCACCCCGGAAGTGGTGGATATAGTACAGCACGGCGCTGGGCTCCAGAGCGCTTCGCGCAACTGGCAGATACACTCTTCGATGAAGTAGGCGGACAGGTCTTACTTATGGGAGGACCAGAAGAGGCCGAGTTACATCAATCTATTATCAGTATGCTGCGCTCGAATGTCCCTGTACGTAGCCTGGCGGGCAGAGGCAACATCAAGGTGGCAGCAGCGATACTAGAGCAGGTTGACCTTTTTATCGGCAATGACGCCGGGCTTATGCATATAGCAGCGGCAGTCAAGGCTCCGACAGTGGCTATCTTTGGACTCTCGAATTCCAAAGCCTGGGGTCCCTACACAGGGGAGGCAGGGCCGAAACGGGCAACAGTCGTACAGCTTGACCTTCCCTGCATACCTTGTTTTTATCGCGATCATCAACTAGGAACGCCCGAGGGGTGCACCACACGCGACTGCCTGGCGATGCTTGGCACTGATCCAGTTGTAGCAGCGGCACGTAGGATGTTGAAAGAAAGAGGCATGGAGAGTGAACAGAAGAGACAATCGTTCAAAAATAGCACTGGCAACATACACACCGCTTGAATATAAGAAACTGCTTACAAAGGCTGTAGATGCTGGCGGTTTAGATAAAACCTGGGAAGAATGGCTGAACAATATCGAGAGTGTACGCATAAACTTTACTGCGATGGGCTATGAATGCGTTGGAGTCGCGATCCAGGTAGATGCACTTGAGCAATTCTGCCTGGAGCGCGGACTGGAAAACAACGGAGCTGCCCGCGCGGAGTACGCCTCTTTCTTGCTCAGACAGCAAGAGCAGAGGCAAGCGGCGCAGTTGACGAGACAAGCAAAGAGCCACAGGAAAAAGTAGTCCTATGCCTGTATAGGGGTAGGAACTGGGGATGTGCGCTTGATGGGACGCGAAAAATTACCGATCTCAACATCGGGCACCTCGCGGTGCAAGATATCGATCATCGCGCGCATCCCCAGAGCCTTCCCAAAGGAGTCCAGCGCCGGTAGACGCGGTAGAAGCACTTCGGGATCGATATTGAGATTGCGCAACTGAATGAGATTTAGACCAGTCTCACGCACAAGAGAGAGCAGCGCCTCGACTTCACGCTCACGATCGATCATGCCCGGAAAGCATAGCAGATTGATCGAGCTGTATAGACCAGCGTCGCGCGCCCTCCGCAGCGATTCTTTGACATCCTCGAATGTATAGCCCAGTGGCCGATAATAGGCATTGTAGGTATCGGGATGGCCAGAGATCGTGCTGGCGCGCAGCGTATCCAGGCCGGCATCATAGAGGCGCTGCAGCCAGCGAGGATTGCTGGCATTGGTATTAATATTAAGTATGCCTTTATCGGTACGCACGCGTATAGCTCTGATCGCCTTCTCGATGCGCGGCCACTGCAACAGAGGCTCGCCCTCGCAGCCCTGACCAAAGCTCACAATGGCATCCTCCGCCTGCTCCAGATGCGGTAGCGCAACCTCCACGATCTCTTCCACTGATGGAATAAATGAGAGGCGATCCTGCGGCGAAATTAAATCCTCTTCCTCCTGCTTAGAGATACAGCCGATACAGCGCGCATTGCAGCCAGGAGAGACGGCTATAGCCATCTCCCAGCGCCCGAAGAACAGATTGCTGGCGGTGGGGCAAGAGTAGTCCAGCGCGCAATGTGCATGCTGGCTCACGACGCGGTTGGCGGGATAAGCGGCCTGTTTTTCCTGCACCAGGCGCTCCAATTTTTGCCTGTTGAAAGAGCGCGGATGCCATTTGCGCGGCTCGTCCGTTTTGACGGCGGCGACGTAGAGACGGCCGTTTATACCCGCCACAGCACTATAGCCGAAGAAGGGCAGTGGCTCCGTGTCTGGCACTTTTTCGTATGCGGGCAAGAGCGTGCGCGTATAGCCGATGGGCAGCAGGGCGGCGACAGCCCAACCACGTGATGTCGGCAGAACGGAGCGATCACCAGAGCGTCTGAGTCCTACCGCCTGGCGATCGGGCATCATCGACAGTGTCACGCCTGTTGGCAGCGGCATCAGATCCTCCTCTTGTAATGGTCGATTCCCAAACGAGAGGGCTTGCAAACGCTCCTCTTCACGAATCTCCCCTTCAGGAGTTGCATATAGTAGATACGGAGTTGCCATGTTTATCCTTGCAAAAATCGGTTATGAGGTCATACCGTGAATAGCTCTTATTTTTCTATAATCCATTTAGATTTGTTATACATATCTAGTGCATTGGTGGAGGAGTTGCAGGAACACGTGGTGCAGTCGGCCGTTCCTCTGGAATCTCATCGTCGAAGATGCGAGGAAAGGCACCTGTAACGCCCGTCTGCACCTGTGCGGCTACCCGCTGCTCTAACTCGTGAGTATCCTCATAGACAAAGCTCAAAAGAATATGCTCTCCCCGCATAGTCTGGCACATGTGCCGGATACGCGGATGCTCCCCCTCCATCCAGGCATTGACCACCGCCTCCAACAGCATCATATTATCACCACACTCAGCACTATCAAAGCCTTTAAACCTATACACGCATCGTCATCCTTTCGAGTAAACACACGAGCTTGTCCGTCGCCGACACTATTCTATGTTTAGAATAGTTCTAAACATATCGCTTACTTAGTTAAAGGCACGAAAGATATTGTATCATACAACTCGACCTCTGGAAACCCCACACCTTGTTTTCTCCTGCAATGCATTACGGCTATAAGAAAATCAGGACGCATCATGAACAACCATTCCCAGATTCTGAAGTTCGGTAAAGAAATGCGGGTAGCTTTTGGCAATATGCTCAACACCAGTGAGAGTCAGGCCGTTGTCACTACGCAATGCCACGATGGCGAGAGCCATAAGGAGGCGATGATCGTTATGGCCATCGACGACTGCGCCGCCCGTGATACCTTGAGGGCGACCATGAATGAGAATCGAATCTTGTCGTGGCTCTACGTCGCAGCCGGCGCGGCTCAACTCCTCACAAAGATCGTTGATGCGATCCGATTCTTTGTAGTGTAGACTCTCGATATTGTAAAAAATAGTCTCGCCCTCGGCGAAGCAGGCGGCGGCAACAAGTACAGGAATACAGTCTATCATGGGGTCACCATCCACCTTTATCCCATGCAAGTGACGCCCACCACGCAGTATCACCGTCTCGCCCTCAACCCACAGGTCTGCACCCATCTTACGAAATGCAGCTAACAAAGCCTCACCGACCTCGTCTCCTGGTCGCAAGCGCGTCAGGCGTATCTCGCTAGTAGGATCAGGCGATACTGCGTAGGCGGCTAAGAGCGCGGCTGCGGATGGATAATCGCCTGGAACGATATACTCTCGCGGTTGATATCGCTGTCCTGCTGCAATGAAAAAACGGCTCAGGCTCTCATCATGCTCGATAACGATTCCCGCCTCTTGCAAGACCTCAAGGCTCGCTCGCACGAGCGGTTGTGACTTCAGACCCTCAACGACGGTAATCTCTAATAAATCATCCGCAAATGGCGCTAAGAAGAGGAGAGAGCTAAGATACTGAGAACTGCGCGCACCAGAAATTGTGATGCGCCCCCCACGAATCTTACCGCCGTGCAGTCTAATTGGCAGGCAGCCCTCTTGACCCGTCCCCTCGCATTCAACGCCCAGGGATGTAAGAGCCTCCAATAACTCACGATTCGGTCGCTTCCCCAATGACTGAGGATGATCGGTCACAAAAGTAACGTCGGGTAATAGGGCACCTACGCCCAGAAGCAGGCGTAGCACGGCACCGGCATTCCCAACATTCAGAGTAAGTGGCGCAGAGGCGTGAGGGCGACCGACACCATGAACAGATAGAACACTTTGCTCATCTTCCCAAACGAGATGTGCTCCCAATGCCTGGCAGCAGCGAAAAAGCGCATCACTATCATCGCTCTGGGCTGGCAAGATCACACTACTCTTCCCCTCAGCCAGCGTCGCAGCCAACACGTAGCGCAACGTGTAGTATTTGGACGAGGGAAGATCAGGCTGACCAGGGAGTAAAACTGAGGACGCAATATTAATTTTTTGGAACATCGCCTCTCTTTTCGTCTCTATCTAGAACGCTCAAAGATCACGAGTTAGAACCCTCGCGAATCAATAGACTCATCATCATTGCACTGCCAGGCATCTCCTATGATGCAACCGAAGAGTCACTTCCATTATAAGTCATTACAAAGAAACGGTCGAGCCAGCAAACACAATGTGATCACCATAGCCGAGTAATGCTACAGGTATCGTTATTATTTTTAGCAGATGGTGTAATTTATTTGAGAAAGCATTACTATAAATCTTGTTCAAAACATGTTTTTCCAACCAGAATTTACCTATCGATCACGAAAATAAATTTGCTTTTCAAACAATTCTATCTTCTTCATTGTCATTCAGCATAAATTTTGCTATACTTAGTGATATTCAAGAACAAAGAAAGGCAGGATGTATTACTTGCAACAGCAAAAGATCGTCATTATAGGAGCAGGCATTATCGGATTAGCAACTGCATATCATTTACTTAAACAGGGTATGCAGAATGTCATAGTGCTGGAACAAGCGACCGTTGGTCATGCAAGGGCCGCCTCGGGCGGCCTCTCAAGGCTGTTGCGTTTCGAGTACGGAGACGACGCGTTCTATTCAGAAATGGTGCGCTTGAGCCAGCAACGGTGGAGGCACCTGGAGCAAGCTAGTGGCAAGAGACTTTACACATCAACTGGCATACTTACTCTAGGAAATGAGAATGATAACTTTAGCAAAAACAGTTATTATGTCTTACGCAATTTAGGACATACGCCTGAGCAGCTCACTCGCTTATCGTGTGCACAACGTTTTCCACAATTTAATACAAAGAAGTACGATACATTTGTTTATAATATGAATTCTGGAATGCTTCATGTTTCACGCATATTAAAAACACTGCGAGCATATATTCTGGAAATGGGAGGAGAGATATGCGAAAATCAGCGCGTTGTGGAGATCCATCACGAGAATCCAATGAAGCCTATTCGTCTTCAGTTAGCGACGGCAGGCGAGATGACAGCAGATCGCGTCGTAGTCGCAATCGGACCGTGGGTACACCGGCTGTTTGGAGATCTCAAGTTGCCGGTACGCTTAACAAGACAATATCTGCTCTACTTTGCCAACTTGCCGGAATCGCTCTTTGGCTTATCTACCTTTCCCGCTTTTATGGCGGACGATCTCTATGGCTTTCCAATTTATAGTACCTGTGCGGAGGGTGAGGGGCCACACTGGCTTAAAGCGGCCTCTCACAGCTTTGGCGCTCCTGCCGATCCAGACGAAGTATCTAGAATCAGAGACACTCGACATATTGAACAGATAGCCAGACGTCTCCATGATCTCCTTCCGGCATTACAACAAGCTGAGTTAGTACATACGGAGGCGTGCATTTACGACGTAAGCCAGGATGAAAACTTCATTTTAGATCACATACCTGATGACAAGCGTATCATATTTGCTACCGGCCTATCTGGCCATGCATTCAAGTTTGGTCTCTTACTAGGAGAAATGCTAGGCAGTCTAATTTGTGAAAAAGAGCCGGTAGTTCCTCTTGAACGCTTCCGTTTGACACGTTTCTCTCATCAATGGCAACACTCTTTTGCTTAATGCATGCAAGTCGCCTTCTTGTTTCTCAAAGAGACGAACAATGTATTCTACTGCACAAGATATGTTCCAACATATGTACTAGCGAGCATAAAAATATTGATACATGCAAATATCAATCCAACAGCAGAAAGCGCGATGGCCCACAGCGACATCCTCCGTAACGGAGTGGCGGAGCGGCCGTAGAGTCCTAATAAGAGACCTACAATTGCGGCTGGCAAGGCACAGATTGGAAAAAATACGGTAATGATACTCAGGCACCCCAGAACCAGACCGGTCAGCACGAGCTGTTTCTGATCCTGCGTTGGAGCAATCGGGTGCGCATGTGCGCTCAGGTGACGTGCTGCGCCATGCAATACTTTTGTTGGGTAGGCACGCTGTGCAGTAAGAGTGTCGCGTAAAGAGATCCGTCGGCGTCTCTCCCGCATTGAGTGTTGTACGTCCATAGATAACCTCTTTTTTAACGTCTTTATGCTGTGATCTGGCGAGATCGTTCATTTTACTCTATCGAAGAGCAGGCACACTATTATTAAGCCCGCACGCGCTTGATAGACCAGACTATTTCAGCCAGATTCTGATTATAGACAGGGTTGCGCTGATCAAAACTATGAATGATTACCTGATTATGATGCTGGCCTTCCGCATGAATATATTCGAAACGATTCAGGGCCAGGGCAACATGCGTAATCTGTTCGCGACCGAAGAAGATCAGGTCGCCGGCCTGCATTTCCTCGCTTTTGATAGTATGCGGAAGAAATGCTTCTTGTTGATCTGCATCGCGCGGCAAGAGATCGCCACCCATACGATAGCAGAGTTGGACAAAAGCACTGCAATCTACACCACACTGGCTTGCGCCACCCCAGAGATATGGCACGCCGAGAAAAGCTTTTGCATAGGAGGTCACAACCTGGAGATCTTGCCGCTCATAGAGTTCTGTATTGCTCCGCAGACTGGTGGCAGTGCGCGCAAGCCATCCCTCTTCATTACCAGGGAGGGCAACTCTCAAACGCTGTGGATGGGCGAGATCGATATAGGGTAGTGCGGTTGAAAGATACAGCTCGCCAAGCGTATCTTCACCATCTTCAGAAAGATAGAGCGGCGTCTGAAGATCTGTAACGACGATAGAGTACGGTAAGGCTATTCCGCAGGTGCCTTCACCCTCACAAAATCCACGGATGATAGGAAACTCTAACTCATCGCTATGTACCCAACCGGTATAATCTGGAAGAGTAACCAATGTCCACTCACCAGAAACCTGACCTACCTGAGCCTGAGTATTCATAAGTGCCTGGGTAACGAGCTCTGAGCTCGCGTCGGGCTCGCGTCGAATATCCGCAATATTTACAGCAATGATGAAATCTGAAGTTATAGTTTCCAAAGTAAAAGAAATCGGCCTCCATGCATCGAAAAGTGTTCAGTGTGCTTTTGTCCGTTCTTATTATACCTCATCGATGCCTGAAATGGGCAGATTCGTCTGTCAGAGGGCCTTTGTGTACTGCCCGCTTCGTTCTACGATCCTGCGAACACAAGCAAAGGCGCTGACGCCTGGTTAGCAGTACCTCCAGACCATTCAGCACCTTTGATCACACAAGGCTTCTATTTTAGAAAGAATCTGTCTTGTTTATGCGTTATCAGACTCGTCGAGGCGTGCCGGGTTATCGACCTGATTGAGGCGATTCCACAGGACGTAATCGACTTGCTTTTTCGGAACATAGTAATGGCCCGATTCGGCAACCATGTTGGACCGCGCCACAAATTCACCCTGCTCCAGATGTTCCAGATCGATGTACTTCGCCCCTTGTTCTAAATGGCTCCCCTCGGACACAAGCACAATGCTTTTGAGTTCATCGTCGGTGAGGTCAGCCAGTGTCTGATACATCGACTTAATATCATAAGCTGTACGGCTATAGTCCAGAGTCGAATTATAGTCGCTGAGGCCGTGATTTTCTCCCACCCGATCATTAGCCCTCAGATCGTTTGCAAAATAGTCAGGAGTATCCTCGTGTGGCCCTGGCTCTCTATTCTCTTTTTCATGCTCGTGGAGACGCGCACCTTTCCGATGCGTTGACGAATTAGAGTCACTCCCAGTACGAGGCTCACGGTCCTCCTCGCGTTCACGTGAGTTTGCCTTATGAGAAATTTCAAGTTCACTATGTTCGTGTTTATGTTCAGTCGTTTTACTTGGATTGTTGTTGCCAGTAACCGATTTAGCCGGATCTTCTTGATGTCGCTTTGGCATATCTTACTCCTTAGAACGTTAGCAAAGAAACAGTGAGGTTGTAGATGTATAGAAAATATGGCGGATTCTCTTACCAGAAGCTATCATGTTTGCTAGTAAGAGGAACAACGTGCTGTATGTGCTTTAGAAGTTACAAAGCGGGTAATTCGCCCTCGTTTTGCACATTGAAAAGCTTTGCCAAGTCGGCTGGCAATTGCGCTCTCAAATGCTCCAGGTCGCCCACAGTCACAGCTTCCGCTAGAACAGCCGCAACGACGCGTGCATGATGAGTTGCATCCTCTATTCCGATACCTTCACGCTGACTCACCCTTTGGAAGAACTCATCAAGGGAGAAGCGCTCGGCGACGCCGGAGAAGGGTTGCTGCATATAGGTTGCTAACTCTGACGGTAACTGGGCTGAGAAGTTGTTTGCTGCCTCTTCCGTCATATGTTCAGAAAGCGTCTCGAGCGTGGCGCGAACGGCGTTCTCAGCTTCAGTTCGCGAGCCAATCGACGCTCGATGCATAACCAGCTTCGTAAATTCCTGAGCTTTCACCTGATTCCTCCGCTTTTATATCGAAAATAGATGTATTCATCTACTCTTCACAAATAAAGATAGTAGACATACCACTATCTGGATAGAAATTGGAAACATGCCCACTATCTTCACGGTCCCTTAAGAGGAAAAGTTTCTCTTTTTAATCTCGGCCTTTACCGGCTATCTTTCTTATCATTGTGCAAGAAAATTTCGGTCACAATCGGATCTTGCTGCGACGAGCTCTGTGTATTTTGAATGATGAATTGACCGAGAACTGCACATAGGGTTGTTGCAATTATAGCAATTGAGGCAGTATCCTGTGTTAGCTTTGCCTGTCCTCCAAAGAGAAAGTAGGCAAGAATAAAGAGACCAACCAGGCCAACTATCAGCAAAAAACGCCCTACGTACTTAAACATGTTATTTCTCTATCCACCTTCAAATTTGGGTCAACTCGCCCAATCCCAAGCTTTCGTCTTTCGTATGCTTGTCGTATTATACTACCTCGACCGGCACGCGATGATAGCCGGCTCCACCGGTTGGGACGGTTCTCAGGAACGTACCGCTCTGGAGCTGCCCCTGAGCATTCGTGGCACGCACGACCAGAGTGTATTTTCCCGGTCCGGCCGGCTTCCACGGCAACGTCCAGAGCACCCAGCTATCCTTTGAGAGGGCCGGTTGCAGGTTCGCTTGCTGCCACGTTCTGCCATTATCGGTGCTGACCTCGACCTTTTGGATACCATGAATACCCGCATAGGCGATGCCACCCACCTCAACAGTTCGTCCAACGCTGATGCGTCCACCTGGACGATCAATGCGGCTGGTCATGCGTATCTCTCCATTATACCAGCCCTGATCAGAGTAGAGACCGCCCACAAAATGGTCGGTGAGTTCCACACGCGTTAGCCACTTCGGACTCTCTTCACCATAGCGACCAGGCATAACCACGCGGAGAGGAAAGCCATGACGCTGCGGCACCTCGACACCATTCATACGCCAGGCCAGAATTGGATCGGCCTCCAGAACTTCTTTTAGAGGTAGGCTAGTGGTGTAGCCATCCACACTATGAAATGCGACATAACTGGCCGTCGATTGTGACCCACCATGCTGCTCTAAAAGCGTATTTAACGTGACGCCCTGCCAGACGGCAGTGCTCATTAAATGCCCACCGGTACCATTGGAGATGCATTCTATCGTGACTGCACGCGAGGTAGAAGGCAACTTTTGCAGGTTAGTATAGTTATAGACGCCTGGCTTGTTGACCAAGCCCGTTACTTCTAGTTGCCAGAGATTAGGATCTGGCTTGGGATCAAGCGCATTCTGAGTGACAACGTAATACTCGTCGTTTGGCGTGATAGGAGAGGTCACTGATTGATGATTGGGCGTCTCCATACCATCATAAGCTGTGTATGTGTCAAAGTAGGCACGCGCTAATCCTAGCGTACCAGCGGCAGCACCAACGGTCAGGGTGGCTACACCTGCGCGGGAGAGCAGTTGACGCCGCTCTTGCACAGCGGGAGTGAGATCGGTGGCTGGCAGCTTTGGCAATAATGCACGATACGCCAGGCACAGGGCTGCACCATAGACACAAAACTCGACCAGTAGACCCACAATCGTAATCGCCCTCGCCCATGCGATCGAGAAGCCAAACAGATTTTGCCGAATTTCGTCCCAGAACAATACAACGGCTATCAAGGTCATTGCGCCTGCAAAGCCAGCTGCCACCAACTCCTCGCGTCTGGTCGGTCGATATCCTCCAACAGGAAGCGGTAAACGCAAGATAGCGGCATAGACCAGACCCAGAACTGTTCCAAGACCGAGCATGCCCAGCAGGGCGAGACCGAGAGGAGCAGTCTTAGAATTGGGATTGAACCGATTCAAGAGCGTAATAAAGACGTGTACATCGATGTGCTTCAAGTAGAAGTCGCCGAATAGTTCTACGGGTGTGGGGATACCGGCCAGTAGCCGCAAGGTTATCATGACAACTATTGCAAGCAAGCTGGCAAGCAAGCCCGCTCCAAGGACAAAAATTGTCGAGAAGAGCAGCGTTCGCCCGGTCGAATAGCGCACTGGCCGCTGGGGAGTTGAGCCACTGCTGTTAGAAGATTGCTCTGTATTTTGCATACGTTTCCCTCAATGAGATCCATTTTTATGAACACGTTGCGACAGCCCTACGACCAACGCGATAAGCAGAAGGGCACAGACGCCGCCATACACCAGAATGTAGTAGAGATTCCAGGCAAACTTGCCAAGAAAGAGATATTCTGAATCTACAGTACAGATAAAATACCAGGGAGCGAGTACGGCAACGCTCTTCGCACTAACGCGCGGCAACCCTTTACCTGTCTCTGTCCAAAGTCTGCCTAATAAAAGTGCCACCCAGGGTATCAACGCCGTCACATACCAGGGGTAGACAAACGAGGAGATGGAGAAGATTGTTGCAATCAGAATCAGGATCGCCATCTCGACACTCATACGCTTCCACAAGCGCAAAATGAACACGACTGCTCCCATTCCAATCACCAGCACTCCAGCCACGCCATGCTCTACCAGCGTAATAATGCCCTGACTCAGCATCAATCGCTCGCCAGCCAGTTGTATCGCCACGAGCACAATACCGCCATTTCCACCATGCTGATTGAGATAGGTGGAGAAGAAGCCGAACACCTGACCGTGGCCCAGGATGATAAATGGAATGTAGCCAGCAATAATTGTGCATAGACAGGTGAGTAACAGCACATAGTCACGCCTGCGCAGCACTGCACACAGGAAAATAAGTGGATAGAGCTTGGTCAGCGTTGCCAGCCCCAGCAAAAAACCTGTGAGTAGACGTGCCCTATATCCTGTACCCTGTGCACACAGCACCATCAGCACCACAAATGTCAGCATCACTACATCGATATGGCCTTGTACGGCAAACTCGACAACCGGAAGAGGGCACCATGCATAGAGAATGCAGCGCGCAGGATCGAGTCCTTTCCTCTTTAGTAAAAGTGCGAGCACTCCACATGTTGTGAGGTCAAAGCAGAGAAAGATCGCTTTGAGAACAACTATATTGCTCGGAGCGAGCAGATAGCTTAGCAGATAGAGAGCCTGCGCAGCTGGTGGATACAAGGTTGGAACATCATGATAGCCCATCTGCCCATAAACGAGGTTATCATGAAGTGGAACCAGCGGCTTTGCATCCGGTATGTAGACGTATGGACTGTAGCCGTGCAGCGTAACCCGTGCATCCCAGAGATAGCGCCATGCATCACCTGAGAAGTTGGGCGGAGTTGCCAGCAGGGAAATACGCAGTAGAGCGGCACCAACAAGGATGACGCCTACTTCTATCCATTGCCAGCGCCCCCGCTGCGGCTGAGTAAGTAGAACCAGGATACAGCCGAACAGATAGGGAACGAAGCTGCCCAGTTCCAGAAACACGATTGGTCTGGTATTCCGAACGGGCAACGCGTCCGCTCTCTTTAGCAGAATGAACGTTATCGCCAATACTCCACATAATAGAGCTATTCGATATTCCGGGCGCTTAAAAAAGATAGTGGCTCCTTGCTTTTGCGCAGAACTATCTTCTTGTAGAATCGACATAGAATCCTATCTTCCCACTACCATTCAGTAATCGGTTTCAAAGCCCGCTTCCTTATGGAAATGAAATGTTCAGCTTTTGACACGTTTAAAGGGCTGAATATTTACCGGTGCCATCTATGATAGGGAATTATGTATCATCTCTTCTACTATAGTGTGAAGAAAGGCGAAAACGTTACATCTCTCTGCTCATATTTCAGTAGAGTCACCTGGACCTCGGCCCTCGCCAGCATACTCTCCCCACTGCTGAATAAGCTTGGCAACGACACCCGTCCAGCCCGTCTGGTGACTCGCTCCCAGACCTGCACCATTCTCGCCGTGAAAGTACTCGTAGAAGAGGATCAAGTCGTTCCACTGCGGATCTTGCTGGAACGTTGGAGTACCACCGTAGACAGGCCTCTTCCCTGTGGTATCGCGGGCGAAGATACCGATCATACGCTGCGACAGCTCTGTAGCAACCTCCCACAGTGTCATGAGCTTGCCTGAACCGGTAGGACATTCGACCTTAAAATCGTCACCTAGATAGCGGTGGAACTTCTGCAAAGACTCGATAAGCAGATAGTTCACAGGGAACCAGACGGGGCCGCGCCAATTGGAATTGCCACCAAAATCATGCACCCGAGATTCTGCAGGCTCATAGTCCACTTGATACGGCTGTCCATTCTCGTCGGTAATGCCCGGCACGACAAAGGGATGTTCTGCATGATATTTCGAGACTGAGCGGACGCCATGCGGGCTCAAGAGTTCATTTTCGTCAAGCATTTTTTGTAAGATGCGTTTCAGGCGATCCGGCTGCACAAGAGCGAGCAACATTCCATGCATAAACTCTGTACTGGTAGGAATCACGGAAATGTAGTAATTTTGCATCAGATCAGGACGCGCCTCTCTGGCCCAATCCACGCGCCTTTTCAGCGTAGCCATCTCCTCAGAACCGGCTTGCAGCAGTCTTTGATCGATGGCCTCTATAGCAAAGAGCGGCACCAGACCAGCGGCTGAGCGCACTTTGAGTGATACAACTTCCTCTCCATTGACCTGCTTGTCCGGATTCAGATGCAGAACGTCATAGAAAAAGCCATCGGTCTCGTCCCACAAGTTTTCACCCTCTCCGCCCACGCCATTCATGGCATCGGCGATGGCAAGAAACTGCTGAAAGAACTTGCTCGCCATCAGCTCATAGGTATCATCCTGCAGCGCCAGCTCTACCGCGATCTTGAACATATTCAGACAATACATGCCCATCCAGCTTGTGCCGTCCGACTGATCCAGATAGCCACCAACAGAGGGTGGAAGCTGGCTACGGTTGAAAGGTCCGATATTATCCAGGCCCAGGAAGCCACCCTGAAAGAGATTGTTTCCCTGCAGATCCTTGCGATTTAACCACCAGGTATAATAAAACAACAACTGCTGGAAGATGCGCTCCAGAAACTCGCGATCAGCCCGACCATACATCTTTTGCTCAATCTTATACACACGCCATGCCGCCCAGGCCTGGATCGGCGGATTGGCATCATCAAAGGACCACTCATAGGCTGGAATCTGGCCGTTTGGGTGCATATACCATTCGCGGGTGAGTAGCAAGAGCTGCCGCTTGGCGAAGTCAGGATCGATGAGTGAGAGAGGAATAGTGTGAAAGGCCAGGTCCCAGGCGGCGAACCAGGGATATTCCCAGGTGTCCGGCATTGAGAAAATTTCGCGCGCGGCTACATGACTCCACTGACGATTTCTACCTTGCTTGCGAGCTGCGGGTGGCGGCGGTCCAACCGGATCACCATCAAGCCACTCTTTTACATTATAGTAGTAAAACTGCTTACACCAGAGCATGCCAGCAAAAGCCTGACGCTGAATGTTGCGCATATCATCGCTTAGTTGGAATGGCGTCACGGCCTGATAGAACTCATCAGCCTCGCTTTTGCGAGTAGTGAAGATACGGGCAAAGTCCGCATTGAAGGGATCGGGGGTAGCACTCTCCTGGCTCAGGCGCAGGCGTACGATCTGTGTTTCGCCCGCGGCAAGAGGAAGTACATAGTGAGCGGCCGCCTTCGTACCCGTCTGTCCAGGATTCACGGCCTCCTTTTGTCCATGAATGATGGACTGATGAAATGCATCCTTAACGTAGGGAGACGAATTTGTGCCCCAGCCAAACCTGACATTATCGGTATCATTCTCAGTATAGAGCACTTCTTGAGCATGTTCACAGAAGAGATGATAGTGACCGAAGTTACTCTCCGCGCTGGAGGCATCGATGATCTGATAGTTCGCGGAATTGGATGCGACGGCCTGTAGCTGTGGTTTGGGAGCAGAAGGAAACCAGGACCAGGTGTTGCGGAACCAGAGGGTTGGCAGCAGATGGAGGGTTTTGGGCGCGGGTCCCCGATTCGTTACGCTCACCTGAATCAACATATCATCAGAAGTATTTTTCGCGTACTCCACGAGAATGTCGAAATAGGCGTTGTCGGCAAAGCTGCCCGTATCCAATAGCTCATATTCAAGGCTTGCCGGATCAGCCTTTCTGCGCTCATTTTCGTCCACCAGATCGGCATAGGGAAAGGCACGCTGAGTATATTTGTAGAGACACTTCATATAAGAATGCGTAGGAGTATTATCGAGGTAAAAATAGTATTCTTTTACATCCTCACCATGATTACCCTCTGTATTGGTCAGACCAAACAGACGCTCCTTCAAAATAGCATCTTCGCCATTCCAGAATGCAAGCGCGAAACATAAACGCTGCTCAGCATCGGAAATGCCCGCAATGCCATCCTCGCCCCATCGATAAGCACGCGAACGAGCCTGCTCATGAGTAGTAAAGTTCCATGCGTCACCATTCGCGCTGTAATCCTCGCGCACCGTCCCCCACTGCCGCTCACTCAAATACGGCCCCCACTTACGCCACGGAGCCTTGCCCTCTTGTGTCTCTGTTAGCCGCAGCCCCTCCTGTGTCTCCTGAACATTCATCTCTTTTCTCCTCTGAAAAATCCTCTAAAAACTCCCTCCCCATGACTCAGGTTGGAGATTACCCGACCGGAGCAAGAGGGTGGAGTTCAACTTGATAGCCTAAACGTGTCAGTCGATTGAGGAGACGACG